>Ga0316209_1000328_pt1 | contig 91432 bp, 76 predicted proteins | sample 6monopyrite_MG_FD_204945 | JGI IMG/M metagenome (GOLD analysis project Ga0316209, IMG submission 204945) | Microbial mat bacterial communities from mineral coupon in-situ incubated in ocean water Damariscotta River, Maine, United States -... | ecosystem: Environmental > Aquatic > Marine >... | reverse complement strand
GAGCTGGACCAAGAAGATCGCGCATCCCTCCGAGATGGTGAAGAAGGGCGACCACATGCGTTGCGTGGTTCTGTCGGTCGACACCGACAAGAAGCGTATCGCGCTCGGCCTGAAGCAACTCAGCAAGGACCCGTGGGCCGACGACATCCCCAACAACTACCACGTTGGCGACCTGCTCTCCGGCTACGTCACGAAGATCACGCACTTCGGTGCCTTCGTGAAGCTCGAAGAAGACCTCGAAGGTCTGCTCCACATCTCGGAGCTTTCCGATCACAAGATCGAGAGCCCGGAAGAGATCGTGCAGCCCGGCCTGAAGATCGAAGTTCGAGTCATCCGCGTCGACATTGCCGAGCGCAAGATCGGTCTCTCCTACGTCCACTCGGACTTCGACGAGAACGACAACCGCGCGATCGCCATCGAAGGTGTGACGATCGAGACGACTCCGACGGAGGCCGCATCGGCCGATGCGGAGGCCTCCGAGACTGCTGCTCCTGAAGCCGCCCCCGAGGAAGCACCGGCGGAAGCCACTGCTGTCGAAGAGGTCGTCGCTGAAGAAGCTCCTGTAGAGGCACCCGCCGAGGTCGAGGCTCCCGAGGCCGAAGCCCCGGCAGCCGAGGATGCTGCGGAGCCCGTCGCCGAGCCCGTTGCTGAAGACGGGGACGACACAAAGAAAGAGGCTCCCTCCGAGGACGCTTGAAACTGATGGAACAGCGCCTGGTGCCCCGACTCCCGGTGCGATGGGCGCTGCTCCTTGTGTGCCTGCTGGGCTCCGCTTGCGGTAGCCAGCAGACCCGTTCCGATGAGTCCGTCGAACCGCGCTTTCAGCGCGCGTTCCTCGGGCTCGAACGAGCGCTCGACGGTGACGAGAACCGCTCGGCCCGCCGAATCCTGGCCGGCATCCTCGCGCGCAATCCCGAGGGCAAGTCCCTCGAGCTCGCGCAGGCCTATGGCCGAGTCCTGGATGGCCGAGCGCTCGGCGAACAGGTCGAGTTTCTGCTCGAGGGCGAGCTGATCGAGGCGGAAGAGGACGCAGAGAGCGGGGACCTCTACCGGATGGCGCTGTACTGCACCAACCACTCCGAGTTCTCGGTCCAGCTCCTGATGCCGCCGCCCACGCTGGAGCGGCTCGACCACCGGTTGTATCTGAGCGGAAGCGACTCGCGCGCGGTCGAGAACCGCGTCGTCGACGGGCTGGAAGGCCTGTCGCTCGAGGCCGGCGAGAGCATCCGCATCGACCTCGGTGAGTTCGACGCCGGCCTCGCGAACGCGATCGCACGCCGAGACCGTTGGCGCCTGGAGTCGCTCTCGGGCGAGGTCCTCGCCGACGGAGTGCGCCTGCCACTGCGTGCTCCAGAGGTGGCCACCTACGAGCAGGTCTTCCTCGCAACCTATCTCCCGGACGCCCAGGTCGAGCCCGAGGTCCTGCTCGAGTACATCGAGCGCTCGAGCTTCACCATGCCCGGCCTGCTCGAGCGCTGCATCCGCATCGACCCGGCGCGCTGGACCGAGACCCTCCGCAGGCTCGCCCCGCTGGTGCAGTCGATGGACGACGAGCGCCTGGCCTACATCGCTCCCGCACTCCGCTGGCTCTCGCGTTCCGCTCGCTTGGGCGGGGACCCGCGCACCTGGAGAGCCGCGCTCGCCAACCTCGACGAGGAGGATGGCGGTCGCGCTGCACTGGACTTGCCTGACCGCGAAGTGGAAGCTGAAGCGACAGAGCTGGCGCCCCGCTAGAGAGAGGCCTTGGAAACCGTGCCCAAAGAGAATCGAGTGAGTGATCCGGAAGTCGTGCGTCAGCTGGAGGTCTTTCGGAAGAACTCGGTCGATCTGATCGAGGAGAAGGAGCTCGAGCGCAGGATCGCGAAGAGCCTCGAGTCGGGAAAGCCGCTCCGAATCAAGTTCGGTATGGACCCGAGCTCGCCGGACCTCCACATTGGGCACGCCATCCCGCTCTTGAAGCTGCGCGCGATGCAGGAGCTGGGACACCAGGTCGTCTTGATCGTGGGGGACGCGACCGCGATGGTCGGCGATCCTTCCGGGCGCAACAAGCTGCGTCCGCAGCTCGACCGCGAGCAGGTCGAGAAGAACCTCCTGACCTACACCGAGCAGGCGGGGCGGGTCATCGACCTCGACAAGGCGGAGGTGCGGCGCAACTCGGAGTGGTTCGATGCGATGAGCTTCGAGGATGTGCTGCGCTTGTCGGCGCGCATGACGGTTGCTCAGATGGTCGAGCGAGACACCTTCCAGACGCGCATGGAGGCCAGCGAGCCGATCGGCATCCACGAGTTCCTCTACCCGCTCATGCAGGGCTGGGACTCGGTCATGGTCCGTGCGGACCTCGAGATCGGCGGGAACGACCAGCTCTTCAACCTCCTCGTCGGACGCAGGCTCCAGGAGCAGGAGAGCCAGGTCCCGCAGATCTGCATGACGCTGCCGCTCATCAACGGCCTCGACGGTCGCAAGATGAGCAAGTCCTACGGCAATGCGGTGGAGCTGACCGACGAGCCCAACGAGATGTTCGGCAAGATCATGTCGCTCGAGGATGGAGTCATGGAATCCTTCTTCCGATTGCTGACGCCTCTGCCCGAAGAAGACCTCGCCACGGTCCTGGCGGGCCATCCGCGCGAGGCCAAGGCGCGCCTGGCCGAGGAGATCACCGCTGTCTTCCACGATGCGGCGAGCGGGCATGAGGCTCGGGAGGCCTTCGATCGCCAGTTCCGCGAGAAGCAACTTCCGGATGAAATCGAGGAACGTGCATTCGATGGCGAGTGGTCGGCGAAGGGTGTTCCGCTGTTCGTTCTCATTCGGGGAGTCGGGCTAGCTAAGTCGGGAAGCGACGCACGCCGAATCATCGAGCAGGGCGGTGCGAAGATCGATGGAAAGGTAGTGCGGGAGCCCAGCCAAATTGTGCCGCGCCCGGAGATCAAGATGCTCTTACAGGTCGGAAAGCGCAGTTTTGCCTGGGTCCGACCTAAGTCGGACTGGCCGAACTAGCTCGACTTAGATTCCGGCGTAGATGATGTCGATGCGCGGCGTCTGAGAGTCGTCGGTCTCGATCGTGATCGTTCCCGAGAAGCGCCCATCCGCGATGTCGGGCCGCGCCGTCGCTCGGACCGACCAGCTCGAGCTGCTCGTCGCGTCCGGATCTCCGATCGGGCTCCACTCGACCTCGATGAACTCTTTCATCGGGCCTTCGACCACGGCACCGGTGATTCGAAACCGAGCCCCCGGAATCATGCTGCGCACCTCGGCATCGACCGAAGCGATCCCATCGCCCCGAAAATCCTCGAAGATGATCCGGTTCGGGGTGACCAGGATGTCGGGAACGACGGTGCCCCGATACTCGACGAACCAGGAAGCGCGAGGTTCACCCTCGCGCGTCTGAGCGAGCAGCTCGACCTCACCCGCGTAGTTGCCGAGCTCGAGCGGAGGCGAAGCTGTGACAAGGAGATCCCAGACTCCGCGGCCGACGACGTTGCTCCTGGTGAGCTTGGCTTCGATGCCGGGAGGCGTCGCGCCCACTCCGGTCAGGACCGCACCCGTGTCGCCGATCTGGGAGATCTGTGTACTGGCGAAGCCGCCGATACTGGTCGGGAGCTTGCCGAGGCTCACGAAGTTGCCGTCCACCCGGAAGGCCTGCTCGACCATCAGCGAGCACTCGAGCGTGAGGTACGGATCGTTCTGTGAGTCCGTGGTGATGCGGACCTGCATCAGCTTCTGGACATTCTTGTTTCGGATACTGGACGTGTCGACGCTGACCGTGAGCTCGACCTCGGCTAGCGGGGGAATCACGAGGATCTCGGGCTCGTTGCTCGGCTGGCCGATGACCGCCTCGCCGTTCTCCTTGAAGTAGCGCACGGCGGGCACGGTGCAGCCGCAGCTCGGGCTCATGCGCTTGATCGTCAGGGGCAGCCTGTCCGTATTCCGGAGCCGGAAGGTATGGCTGGCGACCTCGCCGTCCGGGACGCGTCCGAAGTCATGGAAGTAGGACCGTAACGCGGGCTCGGAGCCGTCCGGGGCAGCGTGCTCGTGGTCGTGCCCGTGATCGTCGATCACCGGGGCCCTCGCGGCCTGGCCGGCCTGGGCGATCACGACCAGCCCCTCGTCGGTGGCCTCCGAGAAATCCGAGCCTCCGCAGCCTCCGCAGAGGACACAAAGGAGAGCCAGGGCGGGGGCCAGGACGGGGAACGCTGAGAATGTCGTAAAACTTTTCATATCGAATCAGAAGCCAGCGTATCTCAGTCGGTTGCTCGGGCGCTGGGCCGGGTAGCATAGTTAAAGGGCACAAGAATCCCGCCTGGATCGTCCTTCAGTACATAATCTTTCTGCTGTACATAATCTTCTCCGCTCAGCCCATGGCGCCAGCGCCCCGTGGGCTCTATCCACCCTCTCATACTTCTCAATTCGTTGCTGGTCACAGCTGAAGCCACCCGGCTCAGCACACCTGATACGACACCCCGGCGAGCGAGCAAGCCGCTCTTCGGGTCCCGCAACGACGGACAACTCACACCGCACCGATCATGAATGGACGCGACAAAATCATGCTGGCTGGAGCCGCAGTGATTCTAGTTGGGCTCGCCACTACGGCTGCACTGAGCAGTGACAAGGCGACCGAGGAGCCGGTCGTCGCCGACATCGAGCCGGGAGCCCTGGTTCGGACGGACGTGACCACGGAAGACGCACTGCTCGGCACCCGACGCCTCCTGAAGAGGGCCACTCCCGTGGAAGAGATTCCGCAGGAGCTGAAGGAAGCCGAGAACTACCTGAAGAAGCGCTGGGGTCACATGGGTGACGCAGGCTTGATGGCTCCGGGCGTCATGCCCGAGGGCGATCAGTACTTCGTGGACAAGAAGCTCATCTCCGGTGTGCGTGGAAACGGCAAGCCGATCTACGCCAAGACCTACGTTCGCGCGCACAAGTTTACGGGCCCGGTGATGAACGCCGGCGGTCAGACCGGCACCGAGCGCCTGCCCGAGATGCAGGTCGATACCTCGATCCTGGGTCGCATGCAGGGCAGCGCCAAGCGCTTGCTCCGCAAGACTGGCACGAGCATCGACAAGCCGGGCGCGAACATGCCCAAGTCCAGCGTCTCCAACAAGCTCAACGGCTCGGGCTACTCGCCCCGCCCGAAAGCCCAGACCGGCGAAGGCATCAAGTAGGCAGGAGTCAAGCAAGCGGGAAGTCGGGCTCAGCCAGAGCGCTCTCCAAGTGCGGCCGTCAGGGCGACCTGACGGCCGCACTTTTCAATCCGGGCAAGCGCGTCGCCGTTCAATCGACTTTCAGGGGAGCGCGAGCTGACGGGAGAAGTCATACTCCGCGCCGCGGCCCCTGGGCCGAGCACGGAGTGGTGAGCTTTTCGAGAAGCTGGCTCCGCGCTGGAACATTCGTTCGGGAGCCGCTCCGTACCGCGGCAGCCCAAGAGGAGAATCGTGATGAGTGGTGTTCGACAGGACCAAGACGTCTGGCGTGTCATCGATCTGGAGGGCGAGCGGCAAGAGCGCCAGATCGAGCTGATCGCCTCGGAGAACCACACCTCCAAGGAAGTCATCGCGGCCATGGGGACCGCGCTCACGAACAAGTACGCCGAGGGCTACCCCGGGCGCAGGTACTACGGCGGCTGCGAGCACGTCGACACGGTCGAGGATCTCTGCCGCGACCGCGCCAAGGCCGTCTTCGGCTCGGAGCGAGCCAACGTCCAGCCGCACAGCGGAACGCAGGCCAACACGGCCGCGTTGATGGCCCTGTGTGAGCCGGGCGACCGCGTCCTCGGCATGTCGCTCGACCACGGCGGACACCTCTCCCACGGACACCCCAAGAACTTTTCTGGCGTCTTCTACAAGTTCTCGTCGTACGGCGTGGAGAAGGACAGCGAGCTCCTGGACATGGACAAGGTCCGTGAACAGGCCAAGGCGGTGCAACCCAAGGTCCTGCTCGCCGGAGCTTCCGCCTACTCGCGCACCATCGACTTCCCCGCGTTCAGCGAGATTGCGAAAGAGGTCGGCGCTCACCTGATGGTGGACATGGCGCACATCGCCGGTCTGGTCGCCGCCGGAGTTCATCCGAGCCCGGTGCCGCACGCGGCGGTCTGCACGATGACGACCCACAAGACACTGCGCGGTCCGCGCGGCGGGATGATCGTGTGTGGGGCGGACTGGATCAAACAGATCAACAGCACGGTCTTCCCGGGCAGCCAGGGCGGTCCGCTCATGCATGTCATTGCGGCGAAGGCGATCGCTCTCGGAGAAGCCCTGCAGCCGGACTTCGAGGCCTACGGTCAGGCCGTCATCGAGAACGCCAAGGTCCTCTCCGAGACTCTGATCGAGCGCGACGTCCGGATCGTCTCCGGCGGCACGGACAATCACCTGATGCTCGTGGATGTCTCCTCCAAGGGCTTGACCGGTGCGGAAGCCGAAGACGCTCTGCACGCCGTGGACATCACGACGAACAAGAACCTGATTCCCTACGACGCCCAGCCGCCGATGAAGGCGTCCGGCGTTCGCGTCGGAACCGCGGCGATTACGACGCGCGGAATGGGCAAGCCGGAGATGGTGCAGCTGGGTGGCTGGATCGCGGACATTCTGGACTCGCCGAACGACGAGAGCGTGCGCGCTCGGATCCTCGGAGAGGTGGCCGAGGTGACGCGGGCCTTCCCGATCTACTCGGCCTAGGCGTCGCCGCGCGCGCCTTCTCTAGGCGACCTTGTCGCTGCGCACGTACCCGAGCTCGGAGGCGATCTGAAAGATCTCGCTCCAGTTCGGAAAGAGCCGGCTGTGCTCTTTCTTGTAGGCGTCCACCGCCTTTTCGAGCAGCTTGAGCTCGTTCTTCGTGCGCTTGCCGCGCTTGTAGTTCAGCCCCGCCAGGATCTCGAGCACCTGCTCCAGGCTGACGTGCGAGACCATGTGAGTCCGCTTGTAGCCGTCGATGGCGGCAATGAACTCGAAGGTCTCTTTGGAGAATTCGTCGGGCCTCGCGACTCGATGGCGCGGGGGCTTGGGGGTCTCTTCGGACATGGCTGCAGATCAAGGTGGTGAGAGCGGTCGGCTCTGAGGAACCGGTCGACTCCACACAAGTCGGAAGACGGGTTGCCCGCACTGAAACTCAACCCCCTCTTCTGACCTTCCAGCCGATTCGACCTGGAAAAGTTGTCCAGGCGGAGCGCGACGAGTGGCCTACTCGTCGTCCGCTCCACCGAGCGGAGTGGGCGGCGGATAGGGGCCCGTTCCCCAGGGCATCGCGAAGCCGGGTGAGGCCAGCGGCGAGTCCCCGTCGTCCCCCGAGTAGCCGAGCGCATCGAGCTCCGACTCGAAGAGTGAGCTGACGTTGGTCGAGCGCTCCTCTCCCGGCGAGTGCGAGAACTTGTCCCAGTGGCGGCGGAGCTGAACCAGCTCCGTGTTCAGGAGCGCCTCCGCGCGCACGACCCGCTGGTCGTCGAGGTCGTTGATGATCGGAGCGTGCTCGAGCGGATCGTTCGCGAGGTCGAAGTACAGCGCCTCCAGGACGCGCGGCTGCTCCGAGTCTTCATCGAAGCGAAGGCGCCGGATCAGCTTGTAGTCCTCGGTCCGAACGGAGTCGAGCAGGAGGTCGATCTCGGAGCCGCCCGGTCCGGTTCCCGTGACCGTCAGGCTCGAGACCGTCGGCCGACGGGGGAGCGGTGCACCGCCGAGAGCGGGCAGCAGGGAGCGGCCATAGGCTTCGGCAGGAATCGCGATCCCGCTAGCATCCAGAATGGTCGGGAGCAGGTCGGACAAGGACACCTGGGTGGCGAAGCTGGCCGGCGCCGACGGACTCCGTAGTGCCGCAGGCAGTCGCACCAGGAGCGGGACGTGGAGCAGCTCGTCGAAGAGCGTATGGCGGTGGCCGCGACCGCCGTGCTCGAAGAACTCGTCGCCGTGGTCGGAGGTGATGATGACCAGCGTGTTGTCCAGGTCGCGGTGCTCCGCCAGGAGATCCAGGATCTTCCCCACGGCGGCATCGGTCCAGCCGATCTCGCCCTGATAGAGCGCGATCAGGTGCTCGAGGTCGCGCTCACCGATCTGACGGCGCGGCGTCTTCGACGGATCGAAGATGCGCTTGTCGAGGTAGAAGTTGCGACCGTCGAAGTCGCCTTCGTAGTCCGGGTCGAAGGCGGTGTCCCACGGGGCGGGCGGGACGAAGTCGTAGTGCGGGTCGAAGAAGTGTGCGAAGAGAAACAGCCCGCGGTCGGTCGGCGCGCGGCGCAGCGTGGCTTCGATTCGCTCGACGACGCGCTGGGAGGTCACATCCTGGTGGCTGAGTCTGTCACGCCCGCCGAGCACACGCTTGGCCAGATCGTGGTCGCTCTGCTTCAGAGCTTGGCGATACTGACGCTCGATCTCCGCGCCATCGCTCATCGAGTTCTCGTAGACGTCGAAGCCGCGCTGGAAGCCGTACTCGCCGGCCAGGTACCAGCCAGTCCAGAACCCGGCCGTGAAGTAGCCCTCGGCTTTCAGCAGCTCGGGCAGCGTCGGCGTCAGCGGATCGATCGCCACGTCGTCGTACTGAACACCGTGCAAGAGCGGCGGCGTTCCCGTGAACATTTGCGCGTGCGCGGGCAGCGTCCAGCTGCTTCCGGAGATCGCGTTCGTGAACACCGTCCCGCGCTCGGCGAAGGCCGTCATGCGCGGAGTGGCGAAGCTGTCGCGGAAGGTGAGCGCGTCCGCGCGCGTACTGTCGATCGAGATGAAGAGGATGTCGATCGGCGCCGGGGGAGAGCAGCCCGCGACGGCGAGAGCACCCGCGATCAGAATCGCGGCGACACGGCGAGGAAGTCGCCGCATCGCGTTCGAGAGCTCCGACAGGACGCTCGCTGGAGGATCGGTCACCCGGTTACGCCGCCCGCTGCCAACATGGCTTCGACGCGCTCCATGTTCGGCTGATGAATAGTCCCCGCGTCGGTCACGATCGCCGTCACGAGCTCGGCCGGAGTCACGTCGAAGGCCGGGTTGTAGACCGCGACGCCTTCCGGAGCCGTGCGCTTCCCGAACCCAGAGGTGACCTCTTCCGCGGGGCGCTCCTCGATCGGGATCTGGTCTCCGCTGTCTAGCTTTGCATCGAACGTCGATAGGGGAGCTACGACGTAGAAGGGGATTCCGTTGGCCTTGGCCATGGTCGCGACCTGGTAGGTGCCGATCTTGTTGCAGACGTCGCCGTTTCGCGCGATTCGATCGGAGCCGACGATGCAGGCATCGATGCGCCCGCTCTTCATGGCGGTGCCCGCCGCGCCGTCGACCAGCAGCGTCACTTCGACGCCGGCCTGCATCAGCTCCCAGGAGGTCAGCCGCGCGCCTTGCAGGAGCGGACGAGTCTCGTCGGAGTAGACCGCGATGCGCTTGCCATCCTCGACGGCCTGATAGATCGGGGCGAGCGCGGTGCCGCGACCGGCCGTGGCCAGCGCACCCGCATTGCAGTGAGTCAGGACGGTCATGCCGTCCTTCAAGAGCTCCGCGCCGAAGCGGCCCATCTTGCGGCAGCTGTCGACGTCTTCCGAGTGAATCAGGAGCGCTTCCGCGAAGAGCTTGTCGAGCATCTCCGCTCCACTGGCTCCCGAGCTGTGCAAGCTCTCGCCGTGGGCCACCATGCGATCGAGCGCCCAGAACAAGTTCACGGCCGTCGGTCGAGCCTTCGCGAGCGTTGCCGCGACCTCGCGCAGCTTGCCCATCAGGTCGTCGGGCTCGGGATTCGTCTCGTCCTTCAGGCCGAGAATGACGCCGAAGCCCGCAGCCACACCGATCGCCGGCGCACCGCGGACTGCCAAGCGGTAGATCGCATCGACCATCTCGGGGACCGTACGAACCTCGAGCACCACGTACTCCGTGGGCAGCAAGGTCTGCTCGATCATGCGGACGTAGCCGTCACGCCCGCCTTCCCACTCGATGGTCTTGATCGGCTCTCTCATGACTGGAGTGCGGCCTGCAGCTTCTCGTTCTTCTGAACCACCTTGGCGGCTTGCCCTTCGCGGAACTTCGCGACGCGGGCCGCCAGGTCGGGATTCGAGATCGCCAGGATGCGGGCGGCAAAGAGCGCTGCATTGGCAGGACCACCGCCACCGACGGCGACGGACGCGACCGGCACGCCAGCGGGCATCTGCACCGTGGCGAGGAGCGCGTCGAGTCCGCCGAGCGGCGCGTTGTCCATCGGAATGCCGATGACCGGCAGGTCCGTATGGGCGGCCACGACGCCAGCCAGGTGAGCGGCTCCACCCGCGGCACACATGAAGACCTTGACACCGTCCGCAGTCGCATCGCTCAGGAACTGGACGAGGGCGGCCGGGGTTCGGTGAGCCGACAGCACTCGGGCTTCACAGGGAATGTCCAGCTCCTGAAGTGCGTCGAGGCACGGGCGCAGGCGGGTAAGATCGGAATCCGATCCCATGATCAGGGCAACTTTCATACGGATACTCCAGTCGGCACGGTGCCGGTGATTTTCTCGCAGATCTCCAGGTAGCGATTCGAGATGCGCTCGAGCAGGTCGTTCGGAATCGTCGGTGCCGGAGGCTCCTTGTCCCAGGTCAGCGTCTCCAGCCAGTCGCGCAGGATCTGCTTGTCGAAGCTCGGCTGGTTCTTGCCGGTCGCGTACTGATCCTTGGGCCAGAAGCGAGAGCTGTCCGGAGTCAGGGCTTCGTCGATCAGGATCAGCTCGCCGTCCACTTCGCCGAACTCGAACTTGGTGTCGGCGAGCAGAACTCCGATCCCGTCCAGCACTTCGGTTCCGCGCTGGAAGAGTGCGAGCGATGTGTCGCGCGCCTTCTCGAACAGCTCGCTGCCGACCTTCTCACGCGCCTCGTCGGGAGTCAGCGGCATGTCGTGCACTTCGTCCTTGGTGGTCGGCGTCAGGATCGGCTCCGGCAGACGTCCGCAGAACTCGAGGCCGTCGGGAAGCGGAATTCCGCAGACCGTGCCCCTCTGGCCGTACTCTTTCCAACCAGAGCCCGCGATGTAGCCGCGGACGACCCACTCGACAGTGGTCGGCTTCGCACGGCGCACGAGCATTGTGCGACCCTGCAAGAGCTCGGCCTGCTTGGCGTCGAGACCGTCGAGGAAGTCGAGCGAGGTCGAGACCAGGTGATTCGGAATCAGGTCACGGGTCTGCTCGAACCACCAGGCGGCGATCGAGTTGAGGACGCGTCCCTTGTGAGGGATGCCCTCGGACATAAGGACGTCGAAGGCCGAGACTCGGTCGCTGATCACGAAGAGCAGGTGCTCCGCATCGACTTCGTAGATGTCGCGAACCTTGCCGGCATGTAAGAGTTTTAGGCCAGCGAGTTCTTTGTCGCGTCCTAGATAAACCGCGTCGTTCTGCATGGCGCGTGGTGGCGGAGGTCGTCCGCACTGGAGGTCAGTCGGGGAGGGCCGGGAAACCGGTCCGGCGGGCAGAGTGGAAGGCCCGCGAGTTTCGCCGGAATCAATAAGGTCGGGGAGTATGGCAGCGGTCTTCGATGACTACAATTCCAACCCGATGACCAGCGCCAAGAAGAATGTAGCGTCTGATGGAAAAGGCGGGGGAGCCGTCCGCGGTCTTACCCCAGGAAGTCAGATCGGTGGCAAGTTTCGGCCGGAAGGCTCCAAATCGCTGGCCCAGCGGTTCCTCGTCGCGAGCTCTCTCGCGGACGGTGAGACCAAGCTCGGGCACCTGCCGAACGCCGCCGATGTCTCGGCCGCGCACGCTCTCATCGACGCCTGCGCGATCAAGACCACGACCACCAAGGGAGTCCTCCGAATCACGGGCCGTCCGCCGAGCCGGGGCTCCTGGCAGCCCTCCGCACCGCTGGTGGTCGGCGAGTCCGGTACGCTCGCCCGCTTCGCCGCCGGCGTCCTCGGCCTGACGACTCCCGAAGGCACCGTGGCGCAGCTGATTCCCGAGGGCACCCTGGCTCGCAGGCAGAGCGTCTCCCTCTTCCGCGCTCTGGCCGGTGCGGGCGTGGGCTGCGAGTTCGACGGCATCGAGGGCGGCTTCTCCGTTCGCCTGCGCTCCGCCAAACCTCCGACCGACGTCTTCCTCGAGGAGCCTGGCTCGAGCCAGGATGTCAGCGCGCTGCTCTTCGCTCTGGCATCCCAGGAGGGCCGCTGTCACCTGCACGTCCGCGGGGACGTCCCGAGCATGCCCTACGTCGAGATGACGGCGAAGATCATCGAGAGCTTCGGCGCACGCATTCAGCTCTGGAACAACTCGGAGGGTGTCTTGATCTCCATCGAGGGACCGATGACGCCTCCCGAGGAACTGATCGAGATCGAGCCGGATGCTTCGAGTGCGGGCACGGCGCTCGTCGCGGCTTGCATCTCCGGCGGCGAGCTGGAGATCGAGGGGCTCGGAGAAGGCTCGGTCCAGGGCGACATTCGAGTCATCGAACACCTGAAGGCCTTTGGCTGTGAGGCGGGCATCGAGGAGAACCGCATGTGGGCCAAGGGGATGCCGAAGGAGGGCGCCGAAGTCGACTTCTCGCGCGAGCCCGATCTCGCGCCGGCCGTCGTCGCGCTCGCTGCTAGCATCGCGCTCTCCGATGGCGGCGAGAGTCGTCTGCGCGGCCTCCACACGCTCCCGGGAAAAGAGAGCGATCGAATTCGGATGATGGCGCGCGGACTGCGGCAGATCGGGCTCTCCGCGGAGGCCGGCGCGGACAGCCTCCTGGTCGGACCGCCGCGACCCGGCTTCGCCGATGAGTTCGCGCCGCCGGTCCACCTCGATCCGCAGGGCGACCACCGCATGGCCTTCAGCTTCGCGCTCTTCGGCCTCCTGCGAGAGGAGATCTACGTCACGGACTCGGCCTGCGTCAGCAAGTCCTGGCCGGGCTTCTGGCAGGATCTCGAAGCGCTGGGCGCCACGACGATTCAGAATTAGCCGAGCCCCCGAACTTTCCACCGCTCGTTCGAGCGACTTCCACGAGTCTCAGCACCCATGAGTGAACACGACAACACGCCCCAAGGACCCGTTCTCGTCGTCGGTGGAGCCGGCTACATCGGCAGCCATACGGTCAGGCTCCTCGAATCGCGCGGCGTCGAGACGATCGTCGCCGACAATCTCTCGACCGGACACCGCTCTTCCGTGGCGGGGAGCTTCGAGCAGGTAGACATCGGCGACCGCGAAGCGATCGATCGAGTCTTTGCCAAGCACGAGCCGCGCGCCGTGATTCACTTCGCCGCGAAGTGCTACGTGGGGGAGTCCGTCGAGAACCCCTCGAAGTACTACCGCGAAAACGTCTGCTACACCTGGACACTGCTCGAGGCCATGCGAGCGGCGGGCTGCAACGAGATCGTGTTCTCCAGCTCCTGCGCAACCTACGGCAATCCGGTCAAGGTGCCGATGCCGGACACGCATCCGCAGGACCCGATCTCTCCGTACGGTCGGACCAAGCTCCACATGGAGCACATGATGGAGGACTACAGCGTCGCCTACGGAATGCGGACTGCCGCGCTGCGCTACTTCAACGCGGCCGGCGCGCACCCCGATGGAGACCTCGGCGAGGCGCACGATCCAGAGACCCACCTCATCCCGCTGGTGCTGCAAGTGGCCCTCGGTCAGCGCGAGAAGATCCTGGTCTTCGGCGACAACTACGACACGCCGGACGGCACCTGCATTCGCGACTACATCCACGTGCTCGACCTCGGTGACGCACACCTGCGCGCACTGGCTCACCTTCAATCGGGTGCCGATCGCATCGCCTGCAACCTGGGCACCGGCGACGGCTACTCCGTGTTGGAGCTGATCGAGAGCGCGCGGCGCGTGACGGGGCACCCGATTCCCGTCGAGATCGTCGGGCCGCGTGCCGGTGATCCGCCGCGTCTCGTCAGTGGCGGGACACGAGCGAAGAGTGAGCTCGGTTGGGAAGCCCAGCACTCCTCGCTCGACAACATCCTTGCCGACGCCTGGCGCTATCACCGACGCCAGAGGGAAGGCGCGGGAAGCTCGTCGGCCTGATGCTTGGCCGAGTCGCAAGCTGCGCGACCTTGGTCGTGTTCGGACTGCTCGTGCCGAGCACGGGCGGGAGCCACTCCGACGGATTCTCCACGATCACCAAGGACGAGCTACTCGAGAGCGTCAGCTTCCTCGCCTCTCCGGAGCTCGAGGGACGCGATACGCCGAGCGCCGGCCTGAAGCGCGCCGCCGAGTACGCGGCCGAGATCCTGAAGGCCGCGGGCTTCGTCGATATCGAAGGCAAGACTCAGGATCTGCTCTGGACCTACCGACAGGAGAGCGCCTTCTCCGGTCCCTTCGCCGTTCCGATTCCGGACAAGTGCAGCCTCTCGATTCAGTGGGGCGATGACGATGAGCTCGCGTTCGAGTACGGCGTGGACTTCGTGCCCGTTCCCGGCGGTGGTGGCGAGGCGACCGGCGAGCCCATCTTCATGGGCTTCGGCATCGCTTCGGAGAAGCACCCCTACAACGACCTGAAGGGCAAATCGTGGAAGGGCAAGGTCGCGGTCTTCTTCGAGGGCGAGCCGCGCCACCGCAAGCTCTTCGAGGGGCCGGTGGTGACCAAGGAAGCCGACCTCTATCGCAAGATCGATGAGCTGGAGAAGCGCGGGGCGATCGGAGTCCTGTGCATCCGCAGGCCTCCGATCATTCCCAAGGGCAAGCGCGTCGTGGAGCCCGGGCCGACTCCGCTCTCCTTTCGGCACTCGTGGGCGAGCTTCGTCGGGATGCAGGCTCCGGTCGTGAGGAGCTTCGAGATCCCCGCACTCGAGATCACGCTGGCCACGGCGGAAAAGATCTTCGGACAGGACCTGCTCGAACTGGCTGAGAAGATCGACAAGCGCGGCAGGCCGGAGCGACTCGAGCCGGAGGGTATCGAGCTGCGGCTCTCGAGCGCGACGGGGCTCGGCAGTGTCGATGCAGAAAACGTGGTCGGCGTCCTGCTGGGGAGCGATCCCGAGCTGGCGGATGAGTACGTCGTCATCGGCGCTCACTACGACCACCTGGGTGTGGATCCGGCCGGTCGAATCGGTACGGGCGCGGACGACAATGGATCGGGCGTCTCTACGGTGCTCGAGATCGCGGAGGCCATGGGCGAGGCCCGGCCCAGGCGCTCCATCATGGTTGCGCTCTTCGCGGGTGAGGAGGACGGCCTCCACGGTAGCCGCTCGCTGTGCGCCAATCCGCCGATCGAGCCGGAGCAGATGGTGGCCATGGTCAACATGGACATGCTTGGCAGGGGCGAGCGCGACACCTTGCTGCTACTCGGGTTGCAACAGAACCCGGCGCTCGAGAAGGTCGTCAAGCGCGCCCAGAAGCTGAAGAAGACCGGGGTCAAACACCTGGTCACGAACCGCGGCCAGGAGCTCTACCAGCGCTCCGATCACTACGCCTTTCACGAGCTCGGCATCCCCGCTCTGTTCTTCTACGAGGGCTGGCCGACGACGGACAACGAGGACTACCACACCTTCGATGACATCGTCGAGCGCCTGGATATCGCTAAGATTTGGAACTCAGCAAGGCTACTCTATAGCGTCACATGGTTGCTCGCGAACGACGAATCAAGACCTCCGAAGCCGCGCTGATCTTCGCTCTGCTGGTTGTCTTCGGCACTCTCCTCTACCCGCTGATTGTCGGAGAGGGCGGGACGGCCGCGGTACAGGCAAGCTCCGGCGAAGAGCTGAGCTCGCTCGTGAATACGGCCGCGCCGGCGAAGAGCCTGGCCAGCGCGCCCCTGCCGGCGAGTACCGAGGTGCTCTTGCCCCAGCTGGAGCGCGATGTCCTCGCGATCATTCAAGAGGCGAAGGAGTGCGCTACCAAGAACTCCAATGGCCGCGTCAAGTCCTCCGACATTACCGTCGCGGTCCACGCGCGTGAGCTGAACAGCGGGCAGATCGCCCTGCGCATCGAGGATGATCGAGCGCTACGTCCGGCTTCGGGCATGAAGCTGGTCACGACGGCCGCTGCGCTGGTCTTGCTCGGATCGGATTGGCACTTCGAGACGGGGTTCGATGCCGCCGGCGAGATTCGGGAGGGCGTCCTCCACGGAAACCTGATCGTGCGCGCTGGCGGCGATCCGCTCTATGCGGGCAGCGACAGCGGAGTCGTCGACGGGCGACTCGACAGAGTGGCCGAAGCTCTGCGCCTCAAGGGGGTCGAGGAGATTCGGGGAAACCTGATTCTAGATCTCTCGAGCTTCGCCGAGCCCGGACCAGGACCCGAGTGGCCGGCCCCGTCGCAGTACTGGCAGGAGCACTGCGCACTCGCCGCGGGACTGACGGCCAACGCTGGCGTGCTCGCGACTCGGGTCACGGCGACCGCTTCCGGAAAGCCCGCCACGATCGAGGTCTGGCCCGCGCACCACGGACTGAAGTCTCGCTACAGCACGAAGACGGTTGCCGAGAAAGTGAACGATGTGCGCGTCGGCGCGACGCGAACGACGGTCACGGTCGGTGGCAAGATCGGGCGCTCGATCGGTGTCGTCGAGGCCAGCTTCTCGCACCCCGACCCGATCGGACTCTTCGAGAGCAGCTTCCTGGCCGCGCTCGAACGCGGTGGCATTCGATTCGAGGGCGAGGTCAAGCAGATCCGCCATATCGCGCCGGCACCCCGCCTCTTCACGATGCGCTCTTCGCTGCGCAGCACTCTGGTTCCGATCAACTCCGATTCGGTAAATGCCGTTGCGGATCAGGTCTTCCTGGCCGCGGGTCGTGCGATCAAGGGAGAGGGCTCGCGGACAGCGGGCGGTCTGGCGACCGCGCAAGCGCTCGAACAGCTGGGCGTTCCCTCGGCCGGGCTGGTTCAGGTCGACGGGTCGGGCCTTAGCAGGGCCAATCGTGTCTCGGCTCGACAGATGGCGGCGCTGCTCGCGGCCGTTCTCTCGCCGAGCAATCCGATCCGCCAGGCCTTCAAGGACTCGCTCGCCATCGCGGGAGTCTCCGGGACTCTGCAGAGTCGCATGCGCGGTGGACCGGCCGAGAACCGCGTGTTCGCGAAGACCGGCTGGATCTCGGGCACCTCGTCGCTCTCCGGCCTGGCGGAGGCCGAGGATGGAGCGGAGTGGGTCTTCTCGATCCTCGTCGAGTACCCCGCGTCGGAAGCCGGGCTGAACAAGTACTGCTTCAAGCCGATGCACGACGCGATCGCCGAGCGGCTCGTCGCCGGCGCGGGCTCGTGAGCGACCACGCAGAGCTCGGAGCGCAAGCCCTCGAGCTGGCACGCACGGTCGCGATCGAAGCCGGCGAGCTCCTCCTCGGGCACTACGGTCGCCTGAACGGCGCCGAGATTCGATCCAAGAGTGCAGCGCGGGACCTCGTGACCGCAGCGGACGTCGCGAGCGAACGCCACATCGTCGAGCGTATTCGCGCGGAGTTCCCCGGGCACGCGATCGAGGCAGAGGAGGAGGTGCACGAGCTCGGTGCAAATGGGCCGCGGTGGTTGATCGACCCGCTCGACGGCACGGTCAACTTCGTGCACAACATCCCGTGCTTCTGCGTCTCGATCGCCCTGTACGTCGGGAACATGCCGCTCTGCGCGGTCGTCCATGCGCCGGTCCTGAGGGAGACCTTCTGTGCCTCGGTGGGGCGAGGCGCGACGCTGAACGGTCACCCGCTCGCCGTCACCGGAACGGCGAAGCTGGGAGACGCCCTGCTCGCCACCGGCTTCGCCTACCGGCGCGACGAGCTCGAGAATGACAACCTGGCCAACTTCAGCGCACTTTCGAACGAGGTGCGCGGGATGCGGCGACTGGGCTCGGCGGCCCTGGACTTGGCCTACACGGCAGCCGGTCGATTCGATGGGTTCTGGGAGCTCCACCTCTCCGCCCACGACGTCGCCGCGGGGGCTCTCTTGGTCCGGGAGGCGGGGGGCGTGGTGACGGACGCCGAAAGCGGAGAAGATTGGCTCTATGGGGGGCACATCGTGGCGGCGGGGCCGACGCTGCAACCCGTTTTGCGATCAAGAGTTCGGCACTGAAAAAGTTTTGGCCGAGCGCGCGCTCCAAAATTCCTCACCGAACCTTGCCAAGGTCGGCGCGAGCGCTCTTCCGGGCAGCTGAAACGACTGCTAGAATGGTCGGTCTTGCACTCTTTGTGACGACCGCTGCGAAGCCACCCAAGGCACCCGCCTTGACCGCAGGGAGTGTCGGAAACGACTGCAAGGCAACAGCTTAGAGCTATACCGCCCCGATGAACCCGGCTTCCATTCAGATCCGCGGCGCACGCCAGAACAATCTGGTTGGGGTCGATGCGGAGATCCCGCGAAACCAGCTGGTCGCGATCACCGGAGTCTCGGGGTCTGGCAAGTCCTCGTTGGCTTTCGACACGCTGTTCCGCGAGGGACAGCGCCGCTTCCTGGAGACGCTGCCGGCCTACGCACGCCAGTTCCTCGGCAGACTCGAGAAGCCGGATGTCGATTCGATCGAAGGGCTGTGTCCCGCGATTGCCGTGGACCAGCGCGCGATCCAGCGCGGACCGCGCTCGACCGTCGGCACGCTGACGGAGATCCACGACTACCTGCGCGTGCTCTTCGCACGCGCAGGAGTCTCACACTGCCCGGAGCACGGCCAGGCGTTGAGCGCGCAGACTCCCGAAGAGGTGGTCTCCGCTTGCTTCTCCGAGTTCGGCGGCCAACACGTTCAGGTGCTCGCGCTGTTGATCCGCGATCGCAAGGGCCAGCACAAGGCGCTCTTCACCGACCTCCAGCGCAAGGGCTGGGTTCGCGTGCGCGTCGATGGCGAAGTGCATCGGCTCGAAGAGGTGCCGGAGCTCGGGCGCTACAACCGTCACACGGTCGAGCTGATCATCGATCGCCTGAGTGTGACCGAAGAGTCACGCTCGCGGCTGCGCGAGGCCATTACGCAGGCCATCGAACACGGGTCGGGTGACCTGACCGTCCTGGGCGAGAGTGGCGAGCGCGGCTTCTCGACTCTGCGCACCTGCACGGAGTGCGGCATCGAAGCGCCGCCGCTCGAGCCGCGCCTCTTCTCGTTCAACTCGCACCACGGCGCGTGCGATCTGTGCGACGGGCTGGGCGTTCTGCGCGCGCCGACCGAGTCGCGCGTCGTGCGCAGCTCCTCGATGACTCTGCGGCAGGGCTCGCTCGCGGTGACGCGAGCCTCCGGCGGCGCGCTCCTCTTTCCACGCGTAGACTTCGACTTCCTACAGCGCGTCGGTGAAGCCAACGGCTTCGACCTCGACACGCCCTGGTCGCAAATGACCGAGTCGGCTCGCAACGTCGTGCTCTACGGCGCGGGCGACCAGTACTTCACCGACCAGTCCACCTGGAACGGCTCGCGGTTCAGCGGCAAGGCGAGCTACGAGCGCCGATTCCGCGGAGTGATCCCCGCGCTGCGCCGCGCCTGGAGTAAGGGCCATCGCAAGAAGATGGTCGAGAAGCTGCTCGAGGAGACGAACTGCGACCAGTGCCACGGCTCGCGGCTCAACGAGTTCGCGACGGCCGTCACGGTCGGCGGCGTGCACATCGGCGAGCTGCTCGCGGCCCCGATCAACGAGCTGGGCGAGCGGCTCGACAACCTGAACCTCTCTTCGCGCGAAGCGAAGATCGCCAGCGAGCTCCTGTCGGAGATCCGAGACCGCCTGGCCTTCATGAACGAGGTCGGGCTCTCGTACCTCTCCCTGTCGCGTTCGGCGGACACACTCTCGGGCGGAGAGTCCCAGCGCATTCGGCTGGCCGCTCAGCTCGGCGCCGGACTCCAGGGGGTGCTCTACGTCCTGGATGAACCCTCGATCGGCTTGCACGCGCGCGACCACGGTCGCCTGCTCGGCGCGCTGCGTCACCTGGTCGAGTTGGGGAACACCGTCGTGGTCGTCGAGCACGACGAAGCCACGCTGCGCGCGGCCGACAAGATCGTCGACGTGGGACCCGCGGCCGGAAAGCACGGCGGGCACATCGTCGCGGAGGGCACGCCAGCCGAGGTTGCGCTCGCCGACTCGCCGACCGGCCAGCTCCTGCGCGGCGAGATCCAGATTCCCACACCGGAGTCGCGCCGAACTGGAAACGGCAACTGGCTACGCGTCCGCGACGCGATCGGGTTCAACCTCGACTCGGTGAGTGTCGACTTTCCGCTCGGCTGCTTGATCGCCGTCACGGGCGTCTCCGGCTCCGGCAAGTCGACCTTGATCGGCTCGACGCTCAGCCGTGCCGTCCTGCGTGAGCTCGGTCGTGAAGCGCCGCTGCCCGAGAAGCATGGCAGCCTGGAAGGTACCGAGCACGTTGACGAGCTGGTGGTCATCGATGGAGCGCCGATCGGTCGCACGCCGCGCTCGAATCCCGCCACCTACACCGGCGCCTTCTCGCCGATCCGCGACCTGTACGCCCAGCTCTCCGAGAGTCGCATGCGCGGGTGGGGGCCGGGTCGCTTCTCATTCAATGTTGCCGGCGGACGCTGCGAGGCCTGCCTGGGCGCGGGCGCTCAGTTCGTCGAGCTGCAGTTCCTGGCGCCGGTCACCGTCCCGTGCGAGGAGTGCGGCGGCCATCGCTTCCAGTCCGAGACGCTGGAGGTTCGCTATCGCGGCAAGAACATCGCCGACGTGCTCGAGCTCACGATCGAGGAGGCCACCGAGTTCTTCGCGGACCACCCGAAGATCGCGCGCCCGCTCAAGGCACTCAACACGGTCGGGCTCGGCTACCTGACTCTCGGTCAACCCTCGACGACGCTCTCCGGCGGCGAGGCCCAGCGAGTCAAGCTGGCCAAGCACCTGCAGAAGGGCTCGCCTCGCAGCCACGTCCTGTACTTGCTCGATGAGCCGACGACCGGGCTGCACCCGCACGACGTCTCGCGACTGGTCGCGGCGCTGCAGCTGCTCGTCGAGAAGGGGCACACCGTCCTCGTGATCGAGCACGACCTGGACCTGATTCGCGCGGCCGACCACGTGATCGACATGGGGCCCGAGGGTGGCTCCGGCGGCGGACAGGTGGTCGTGACGGGAACGCCCGAAGAGGTCGAAGCGCACAAGAGCTCCCACACGGGTCGCGCTCTGCTCGACATGGGCATCGCAAGAGCCGCGGAGATGGTCAGCTACACGCCGAAAGAGGGCACGGGCCCGCGCGACAGTCTTCGCGTCGTTCGCGCGCGTACCCACAACTTGAAGGAGCTGACGGTCGAGCTGCCGCGCGATGCACTGACGGTCGTGACCGGCCCCAGTGGCAGCGGCAAGAGCTCGCTGTGCCTCGACACGATCCACGCGGCCGGAAGACAGCGCTTCGTCGAGTCGCTCTCGACCTACGCGCGCCAGTTCCTGAGCTCGCGCGACAAGCCGCCGGTGGACAAGATCGAGGGGCTCGGGCCGTCGATCTCGGTCGAAGCAGGTGGCACGGCAGGGCATCCGCGCTCGACCGTCTCCACCACGACGGAGCTGCACGACCACCTGCGCGTTCTGTATGCGCGAGTCGGAACGAGGCACTGTCCGACGCACGGCGAGAAGCTCGAGCACAGCGACGCCTCGATGGCGGCCAAGCAGATTGCCAAGCGCTTCGAGGGGGAGAAGGGCTGGCTCGTCGCACCGATCTTCGGGAAGGGCATCGCCAAGCCGAGAGACATGAAGGAGGCCTTCGCGGAGGCCGCGACCGCCTGGAGGAGCGAGGGCTACGCGCGCATCCTGGTGAACGGTGCCGAGGTGAAGCTCGACGGCACGCTCGAGGTGCCGAAGCTCGACGACTCCGTCGACCTGGTCATCGACCGCCTGTCGTTCGGCGCGGAGTCGCGCGCCCGAATCGCCGAGTCGGTCGAACAAGCCGAGGCCATCTCGGGCGGAAGAGTGAGCGTGCTGCTCCGGGTGAAGGACGCCGAGCCCGAGCGCCACGAGTTCAGCACGACCGGAGCCTGCACGCAGTGCGGCTATCACCTCGAAGAAGAGCTCGAGCCGCGTCACTTCTCGTTCAACACGCACGCCGGTGCGTGCCCGAGCTGTGACGGCCTCGGCGAACACTGGCAGTGCGACATCGCCCTCCTCGTCGATCATCCCGAGCTCCCCATTCTCGTGCGCAAGTCGGGCGAGCCGACCGCGGTGGGTGGCAAGCTCGGGCGCTACTTGACCAAGGGCAAGGGCTACTACGAGCACCTCCTGCGCGCGGTCGCCAAGTCACACCGCATCGACCTGTACAAGCCCTTCGACCAGCTGACCGAAAAGCAGGTCGACCTCCTGATGTACGGCACCGGAGCTCGCGAGACCTACCAGGTCCACATCGAGAAGCACTCGGAGCGCGTCGACCTCGAAGAGAACTTCACCGCCGACTGGCCCGGCCTGTGCGGGCACGTCGACGCCTGGCACGCGAAAGCCGAAGACGCGGGCTGGCGCTCTGTCCTCGAGGGCTTCATGTCGCGCAGCTCTTGTCGCGCATGCGGCGGCGAGCGCCTGGCACCGGGTCCGCGCAGCGTAACGGTTGGAAAGCGGCGCCTGCCGAAGCTCCTGGCCTGCTCGGTCGACGACGCGCGCGCCTTCCTCGGCAAGCTCAAGCTCAAGAAGGCTCACCTCGAAGCCGTCGAACCCGTGCTCGCCGAACTGACGACACGCCTCGAGCTGCTCAGTCGAGTGGGCCTCGGCTACCTGAGCCTCGATCGTCCGATGTCGACGCTGAGTGGCGGCGAGTCTCGACGCGTGCGTCTGTCGGCAAGCCTCGGCTCGCACCTCGTCGGCGTCTGCTACGTCCTCGACGAGCCGACCGTCGGCCTGCATCCGCGCGACATCAACCAGCTGACCGACGCGCTGCTCGAGCTGCGCGACCGCGGGAATACCGTGATCGTCGTGGAGCACGACGACACCGTCATGCGTCGCGCCGATCACCTCGTGGACATGGGGCCTGGAGCGGGGCGGCACGGCGGCACGGTCGTCGTTCAGGGAACGCCCTCGGAAGTCGAACAGTGCGAGCCGTCGTTGACGGGGCGCGCTCTTCGCGGCGAGTTCGAGCTGACCGAACTGGAAGGCCTTGCACCGAAGCGCACGGGAAGTGTCGGCTCGGTCATCGGAGTTCGCGGCGGTTCGCTGTTCAATCTCAAGCAGGCGCAGCTGGAGGTTCGCTACGGCGAGCTGACCGGTGTCTGCGGTCCGTCGGGTTCGGGCAAGAGCACGCTGGTGATGGGCTGCTTCGTTCCCGGCCTCGAGGGTGAGAAGCCCGAAGGACGCTGGAAGTCGATGATCGGAGCGCTCGGCGGTGGCCGTCGAGTGATGGTCGTCGACGCCTCGCCGCTCGGCCGCAGTCCTTCGTCGGTTCCCGCGACTGCCGTCGGCTTGATGGATCTCCTGCGCGACCTGTTCGTCCGGACACCGGACGCGCGCATGAAGGGCTTCAATCGCGCCAGCTTCTCGTTCAACAGCAAGGCCGGGCGCTGTCCCGCCTGCGAGGGCAAGGGCTGCGAGGTCGTCGAGATGCAGTTCCTGGCCGACCTCTGGCTGACCTGCGAGGTGTGCAACGGCGCGCGCTACAAGCCGGAGGTCCTGGCGATCAAGTATCGCGGTGTCTCGATCGCCGACATCCTGGCCATGTCCGCCGAAGAGGCGCGCGACTTCCTCGAGCACCAGCCGGCGGAGAAGGCCATCCTGCAGACGCTCTGCGATGTCGGTCTCGGCTACATGGCACTCGGGCAGAGCTCCACGACGCTCTCCTCCGGCGAGGCGCAGCGCGTGAAGCTCGCCGCCGAGCTGATGCGCACCGGGGCGGGTGAGCGCAGCGTCATCATCCTCGACGAGCCGACGACCGGACTCCATCTCTCGGACGTCACGCACCTCTACCGTGTCCTGCGTCGACTCGCGGATCGCGGCGATGCGGTCGTCGTGATCGAGCACCACCTCGAGCTGCTCGCCGCTTGCGATCAGCTGGTCGAGCTGGGGCCGACGGGCGGAGAGAATGGCGGCTTGGTCATCGCGACGGGAACGCCCGACGAGCTGATCGAGAATCCCGAGTCGGTCACCGGGCCGTGGCTCGCTCTGCGCAAGGACACGCTCCAGGACAGACCGGATGGCAAGGGTCCGCGCACCGGACCGAAGCCCAAGAAAGCGGAGGCCTGCTGATGAGCATGATGCCGGACAATCCGCTCATCGTTCAGAGCGACCGAACCCTGATGCTGCACACGGTGCGCTCGGTCCTCGACGAGAAGGGACGACCCTGCAAGGATGCCGAAGGGCAGCCGATGACCGAGGAGCACCCGCGGTTCGCCGACGCGCGCGACGCACTGGCCTCCTTCGCCGAGCTCGAGAAGAGCCCGGACTACCTCCACACCTACCGCATCACTCCGGTCTCGATCTGGAATGCGGCCGCACTGGGTCTGACGGTGGAGGACATCGAGTCGCGGCTCGAGCAGTTCTCCTGCGTTCCGATTCCCGCCAACGTCCTGGTCGATATCCGGACCTGGCTGACGCGCTACGGCAGCCTGCGCATCGAGCGCAACGGCGAGCGTTTCGAGCTCGTCGCCGATGAGGCGGAGGCTATCGAGGATGTCTTGGGACACAAGCAGATTCGCGAGCTGGTCGAGCGCGACGACGACGGACGCGCCTGGGTGGGGGAGCTGGATCGCGGTTCGATCAAGCAGGCGCTGATCAAGATCGGTTACCCGGTCGACGATCAGGGCGGCTACGTGGATGGGGACCCGCTCGAGATCGAGCTGCGCAAGGAGACGCTCGAGGCCAAGCCCTTCGGCTTGCGCCCCTACCAGCGCTTCGCGGCCGAAGCCTTCCACCGCGGAGGAAGTGTGCTCGGCGGCAACGGCATCGTCTCGCTTCCGTGTGGCGCCGGGAAGACGATCGTCGGACTGGGCGTGATGAGCCTGGTGGGAACCAAGACGCTCATCCTCACCGCGAACTCCGTCGCCGTTCGACAGTGGCACGACGAGATTCTGGACAAGACCGGATTGGCCCCCGACCAGGTTAGCGAGTACACGGGTTCCGAGAAGGTCGTCAGTCCGGTCACGATCACGACCTACCAGATGCTGACCTGGCGCCGCAGCAAGACGGGGGAGTTCGAGCACTTCAAGCTCTTCTCGCGCGAGAACTGGGGCCTCGTGATCTACGACGAGGTGCACCTGCTTCCCGCGCCGATCTTCCGCGTTACGGCGGAGCTTCAAGCGCGCCGGCGCCTCGGCCTGACGGCCACACTCGTTCGCGAGGACGGCAAGGAAGACGAGGTCTTCTGCCTGATCGGTCCCAAGCGCTACGACGTACCGTGGAAGGTCCTCGAGGGCCAGGGCTTCATCGCGGCGGCTCACTGCACCGAGGTTCGAGTTCCGCTCGACAAGTCGGAGCAGGCGGGCTACGTGCTCGCGGATGCTCGCCGCAAGTTTCGCATCGCGTCGGAGAATCCAGCCAAGACCGAGGTCGTCGAGCAGCTGATGAAGCTGCACGCCGATGGACGGATCCTGATTATCGGGCAGTACATCGACCAGCTGACGGCGCTCGCCAAGCACCTCTGCGTTCCGCTGATCACCGGCAAGACCCCCTCACCCGAGCGGCAGCGCCTCTACGACGCCTTCCGCAGCGGGAGTGAGCGAGTCCTGATCGTCTCCAAGGTCGGAAACTTCGCAATCGACTTGCCCGACGCGAATGTGGCGATTCAAATCTCGGGCACTTTTGGCTCACGCCAGGAAGAAGCCCAGCGTCTGGGCCGAATCCTGCGGCCCAAGAGCGATGGGACGGGAGCTGCTTTCTATGCCGTCGTCACGCTCGGATCGAGGGACCAGGAGTTCTCTCAAAAGCGACAACTGTTCCTGACGGAGCAGGGTTATTCCTACGAAATACTCGATGCATCCCAGCTGATCACCAAGCTAAATTCCGGAGTATCTGTGTGAGTTCGAGATCCTTTAAAGGGAACAAGAAGCGTTCCAGTTCAGCACCGAAGCGAGCCACTCTTCGATCCAAGAAGAGCGAGACGAACAGCCAACCCACCGCGTGGGATGCTGTGACAAGGATCCCCGCTTCGGAGCTGAGTGACCTGTTCACGTTCTGGGCTGGCAGCGGAAGCGAAGGCCAACCTCCGGACAACGACCAGACGCGCACGCGAGTCATCGAGTTGATGAGCGAGCCGAGTCGCGTCGAGGAGTGTGTCACCGGTTTGGGGACCAGGCTCCTGAAGATCCTCGAGCACCTCTCGCGAGCTCCGCGCTTTCAGCGCAGCGTGCAAGAGCTCTCGGAGTCTGAAGAGCTCTCCTACTTGGGGACCTACGACCTGGAAGCTGTCCTGATTCAGCTGACCCGGATGGCGCTGCTCGTCGAGACCGGAGCCACGCGGTTCGCCAGCAATGGAGAGCGCCTGTTCGCGCTACCCATCGAGGTCGGGAACGGTCTGATGTCCAGTACGACCTCGACGAGCAAGGGCGTCTTCGAGGTCCTGACACTGCGCGGCTACATGGACAAGCTCTACGCGAAGCCGTCGGCCAAGGGTCGCTCGGGCCCGCAGCGCGTGCGCGAGATGTACAAGATGTACGCGCTGGAGTCCGCGGCCGTCGCGCGCATCGAGCGCCTGCCCGATGGCGTCCGCGCGCTCGTCGAGAAGGCCATCCTCGAGTTTGGTGGCGTCCTGCCGCGCAGCCTGTTCGAGCGCATGAAGACCGACCTGCCTCACTGGAACGGTCGCCGCTGGCAGATGATCCTCGAGAAGTCGCTCGTCGGAACGGTCGGACGCCTGGACCTCGGTCCCTATGGCATCCGCCACGAAGACGAGACGCTGATCGTGTTCAACGAGGTCGCGCTGGCCTGGCTGCGCCACGTCGCCGTCCCCGGCGATCCTGATCGGCCCCATGAAGAGCTGGCGCTTGGAATCGACCTGGTCTCCAACCTGTCGCACTTCCTGACCTTCATCATGGACCACGATGTGCGCTTCACGGTCAACGGCGACATCTTCAAGACCACCGAGCGCAAGATCCTCCAGCACCTGATCCCCAACCCCGGACGGGAGCTGGCTCGCGAAGAGGTGCTCTCCTTCATCTTCCGGTTCGCGCACGACCAGGGACTGATCGACAGCACGGGTGAGCGGACCATCGGCATGACCTCGGCGGGTCGCGAGTGGGGCGGACAGACGCTCGACTACAAGCTGCGGCTCCTGGTCGACTACGCCGTCGAGGAGGCCGACCTCGAAGGCGAGCTGTTCCACCAGGTGCGACTGCGCCAGATCTTCCTGCGTCTGATCAAGCGCATCGAGCCGGACGTCTGGTACGACCTGATGTACTTGCCGTTCCTCGCGCGCAACACCTACCTCTCGAGTCTGGACGATCAAGAGGCCGAGGACTTCTTCGCCGAGCGCGTCCACAGCGGGGTGTACTCGCCGCAGGACGACGCGCAGCGGTTGGCCTGGAACCTCGTCAACTGGGCCCGCAAGCGGCTCTACCTCCTGGGCGTCATCGACCTGGGCTACGACAAGAGTGGACGACCGGTCGCGATGCGTCTGACCTCTTCCGGTGCGCGCCTGTTCGGCATGGTCTCCAGCGAAGCGGCCGATGGCGAGGTCGGCAACCTGGTGGTCACGCCGGACTTCGAGATCGTCCTGTTCCCGACCGGCGACGACTACGAGCTGATTCACGATCTGGATCGCTTCTGCGATCGCGGCAACCACGGTCACCTCCTGCACTATCGCCTGACGGAGGCCTCGGTGCGTCGCGCTCTGAGTGAGGGGCTCTTCCTCGATCGCATTCTCACGGTGTTGAACTCGCACTCGCGCACGCCCGTGCCCCAGAACGTGATTTTCTCGATCAAGGACTGGGCGCTCGGCGCTGGTTTGATGACGCTCGACAGCAAGCTCGAGCTGACCTGCACCGACCCGGCCACCTGGGCGCGCTTCCGGCAAGATCCGGGAGTCCGCACGCATGTTGCGGAGTTCCACGACGACGGGCGCGCGCGCCTGGTCAAACGCTCGAGCCCGAAACGAGTGCAGTCTCTGTTCCGCGATCTGGGCTACTTGGTCGAGGTGATTTGAAGCGACTTCCGCCTCCGCTCCTGGCGCTCTCGCCGGGAGACCTCGACGAGTTGCGGGCCTTCGGCGACTTCCTCGCGCGGGTGGATGCCGCTCTTGCGGCGGGGCTCCGGGGGATCCTGTTGCGCGAGCTGGAGCTGGACGACGCCGTGCATCTGCGGCTCGCCTCCGAGCTTCGCGCTCGGCTAGATCGACTCGAGGCCGGCGCGGGTTGGCTGGGTGTTCACGACCGGGTGCATGTGGCGCTCGCCGCGGGAGCGGATGCGATTCACCTGGGCTTCCGTTCGCTGGCCAGCGAGCGCGTGGCTTCGATCACCGCGGACAAGCTGGCCATCGGACTGTCGACGCACGCCTTCGACGATCCGTGTGACTGGAGTGGCGCGGACTACATCTTCCACGGTCCCGTCCGAGCCACGCCATCGAAGAACGAGCTGGTCGTCGCGATCGGAACAGAAGGGTTGGAGCGCGCAGTACTCCAGACGGACTGTCCGATCTGGGCCCTCGGAGGCGTTCGGCCGGAGGATGTCCGCGGTGTCATGGCGAGTGGAGCCAGGGGAGTCGCCGCGCTCAGCGGGATTCTCGGGTGTACTGATCCGGGCGGAGCTACGCGGGCTTACCTGGGCGAAGGTCTGGAAGGCTGAGTGATCCGGACGTGCTCGAGCTAGCCCGACGATTCTTCAAGCCGCTGCGCATCGTCTTGTGGGTGGGGGTCATCGCCGCAGGTGTCTACCTGATGGTGCGCTTCGATCTCGCGTCGCTGCCGAAGGGCTCTTGCTCTCCGCTGCTGGCGATCTCACCCGGCGATCGAATGTGGATCGATCGCAAGCCGAGAGAGCCGATGATTGGGGACATGGTCCTCTTCGAAGATCCGGGCAGCGATCGCTACTTGCTCGGGAGAATCGTCGAGGCTCCCGATGCTCTCACTCCACAAGCGCGGGGCATGATCGACGCGGGCGCGCTCTGGATCGAGGGTGACAACTCGGGCTGCGCGGTCCGCGATAGTCGGCTCCTCGGACCGATCAAGCCGGACAAGTTGGCCGGGCGCGTGATCATGACTCTCTAGCTGCAAAGCGCTCGCGACGCCGTTCCACCTAACAATCCCCTTTCATCGGCGTGATCGGGCCCTCGACCCCCCACGGAACTTGCCTCTGGGGTGTCCACGTGAGTGAGTAGAGGCCTATTAGCTCTTATCTCGCGCAGGTCGCGGGGCACCGGGCGACGCGCGACTTCGCAGCGGCCAGCCCGAGTCCGGCGCACGCCATGGTCTCTTCGAGGATTCAGCAAGGGCTCTGTCCGATGCACTCAGGTCCAGTTCCAAAGTCAGCACCGCCCGTTTTTTCAGCGGCGACAGCGCCGTCCGGGTCCTCATCGGCGCACCCGCTGCATCCTGGCTGGCTGGTCGGTCGCTCTCTGATTCCGATCGCGGCGCTCGCCATCATTGTCGGCACGGTCTGGTGGGGACCGTATGTCTCGTTGGTACTCGCGCTGGTCTGGTGGCGCCTCGTAACACAAGTCATCGGATGACTTCATCGTTCACTTAGGGAGCACAGGAATGCGGAGGGAACCGGCCAGTTCAGTGACGGGGGGGAGCGCCAAGGAGCGTGGAGGCGTTCGTGTGCTCGCTCATCCCCAAGACCTTCACTGCGTTGTCTATCACTCGGTAACGCTAGCCGCTTACTGCGCGGCGTTCTGGGTTTGGCTCAACCCGAGAGAGGCGGGCGTCGAGACCTTCGCCGAGCGCGGGGCGTTCGTCATCGCAGCCGCTCTACTCCTCGGCTGGAGCTCCGGCGTCGACGTCGGCGTCAACTTCCACAACCACACACACCGTCGCATCTTCCGCGCCTCCTGGCTGAATCGCTGGTTCGGTCGTTTCTGGACCTTCTCCGGCGGTTGGCCGGCGTACTTCTGGAACCACGCTCACGTAGTCGTGCACCACGCCAATGTCCTGGAAGAGCGCGACTGGACGCTCCCTAAGCGGACGGCCTCGGGTGAGTTCGAGAGCATCTATCGCTATCTCTTCGCTCACTGGCCCTGGCGCTACGCGGTCCACTTCTACCGGGACTTCACCACGGGAATCAGCGGGCAGCGCAGCGGACGACGCGCGCTCAAGGAGCTCTCGATCTTCGCCGTGCTCTGGTCGATTCCCTTCTGGATCGATCCGTGGATGGGGCTGACGCTCTGGTTCTTCCCGCACTGGATCGGGAACCTCGTGATGGCATCCGGAATGTATGTCCAGCACGCCGGCTGCGTTCCGAAGTCGGAAGCGAACCTCCAACACTCGACGACCTTCCTGTCGAAGTTCTTCAATATGACGATGTTCAACATCGGCTACCACATCGAGCACCACGACTATCCCGCCGTTCACTGGAGTGTGCTTCCCCGCGTGCACGAAGAGCTCGCGCCCAAGCTGCGCCTCGCAAACTCTCACGTGGTTCCCTACGGCTACTACAAGGCTGCTCACATCGTCAGCTCTTCCAAGGACGGAGCCGCGCAGTTCATTCGCGATGAGGCGGCGGGCTTCGAGCGCTACGAGCACCCCGAAACGGCGGAGCACGTGCACACGCTGGTTCCTCATCGCGCCGAGTCAGCGCCGAGTCCGAACCGCGTCGACCAACCGGAGCGACACACCTTCTCCGTGGCCAAGAGTGAGTCGGCATGAGGAGCAGGACTTCAGCCGAAGTGTCCAGAGGCTCGGGCGAGTAGGCTCAGGTGACTAGCTCGACCATCGCTCGACCGAGTGGGCGGCTTCGCGAGGAGCGCCAGTTCGCATTCCTCAAGGAGCGCGAGAAGACGGGGCTCGAGAGTCACTGGCGGACTCTGCTCCCTCACCTCAAGCCGATTCGAGCGGGTCGCGCGCCGCGCCGCGAGGTGCGGGTTGCGCTGGAGGACCCGGTCGTCGGGCAGGTCTGGATCTCGGGCTCACTGCGGGTGCCGGAGGGTGCCCGCGAGCTGCTCGTGTTGGTGCACGGGCTCGGTGGGAGCAGTGAGAGTCCGTACTGCCGGATGGCCGCACTGGAAGCGGAGCGCGAGGGCCTGGCGACCTTCTCGATCTCACTGCGCGGCGCAGACCGACGAGGCGAGGACTTCTACAACATCGCGTTGACGGCGGACCTGCATGCGGCCATTGGCGCGCCGGAGCTCCGTGAGTTCGAGAGCATCGATCTGCTGGGCTTCTCGATGGGAGGTCACGTGGCGCTGACCTACGCCTGCGAGGTCGGGGATCAACGCGTTCGCTCCGTGGCCGCACTGTGCACGCCGCTCGACTTGGAGATCGAACAGCGCTACTTCGACGAGCACCTGTTTCCGCTCTACCGGCGGCACGTGCTTCAGGGCCTGAAGTCGATCTACATGGCCGTTGCGGCGCGGCGTGAGGTGCCTTCCGATCCGCGGTTGGTCCAAGCGGTGGAGACTGTCTACGAGTGGGACCGCTTGACGATTGCCCCGCGCTACGGCTTCGAGAGTCCCGAGGCCTATTATCACGAGCTGAGTGTCGCGCGGCGGCTTCCGCGTCTGCGCATGCCCGCTCTGTTGCTCGCGCTCGAGCGCGACCCGATCGTTCCGCAGGCTGCCATACGCGCGCCTCTGGCCGCACTCGACGAACATCCGCCGCTGTTGGATCTGCGCTGGATCGGGAAGGGCGGCCACGTCGCGCTGGCCAGCGACGTAAGTCTCGGAATGAGCGCGGGCCCCGGGCTCGTTCGGCAGGTCTCGGCGTGGATGCGTGAGCGTGGAGGAGGGCGATGACACGAGCGGCTGCACTGGAGACGGAGGAGTTCTCGCGCGCGGAGTGTGCGGAGCTCTTCAGCGAGCGCAGCCCCGCGTTCTGGAGCTGGGCCTTCGGCCCGGAGGAAGACGGAGTGGTCGCGCGCGTCTGCCGCGATGAGGAGGGCCGGGTGCTCGCGGGGCTCGCTGCGCTCCGCGTACCCGCGTTGGTCGAGGGCCAGGAGGCCAGCTTGCTTCAGGTAGTGGCCGCTTACTCGGCTTTGAGCGGGCTTCAACGTGAAGGGCGCTTCGTGCGCGTCGCCGAGGACTTCGCGCGCTCGTTCGGCGGTACGGCACCCGATGGCGCACCGCTCGCCTACGGGGTCCCGACCCGGTCGATCTGGAGGATCGCGAAGGAGCGGCTCTCCGCGAAGGTCATGCGGACGCAGGATGTGCTGCGTGTGAAGCTCAACCGGTTGCAGCTGCCCGCTAGCGGTGACTGCCAGGTCGAGGAGGTCGCTGAGTTCCCGAGTGAGGTCGATGCGCTGAAGCTGCGGCAGAGCGAGCAGTCTGCAATCGTCTGTCGGCACACGGTGAGAGCGCTGAATCAGCGCTTCGTCGGAACTCCCTTCGGCGAGTATCGAATCGCGCTGGCGAGGCGCGCCGGCGTGCTGGTGGGCTACGCGGTATTCAAGGTCGGGCAGACCGAGTTCGGTCAGCGGGCGGGTGTCATCTGGGACTGGTGCGTTCCGGGTTCCGACGCACTCGCGGGGCTCTCACTGCTCGACGGGTTGGCCGCGCGCGCTCGGTCCGAGCTGATCAGCGAGCTCGCGCTCGTCCTCCCCGACACGCAGCCGGACTGGGTTGCACTGCAGAAGGTCGGCTTCCGCGTCCACGGCTCCAAGCTGGTCGTGGCGGCCCGACACTTCCCACGCCAGCTGACCATGCGCTGGCTCTATCACAACTTTTGCTACTCGCTCTCCGATCTCGTCCTCGAAGGACCCGGCGAGCTCTACGAGTAGGAGGAACAGCAGTCATGAGCGACTACACCATCCGACCCTTTCGGCAGTCCGACCGAGACTCTCTGCTGGCCTGTTTCAACCTGGTCTTCGGTGAGAACAACCCGGAGTTCCGACCGCGAACCGCCGAAGAGTGGTCGTGGGCCTTCGAGCAGAACCCGGCCGGACAGCGCATCTGGGTCGCCGACTGTGATGGCGAAGTGGTCGCGCAGTACGCGGGCTATCCCTACCGAGTTCGCTGCGACGGCGAGCTGGTCACCTTCTCGCAGATCCTGGACTCCTTCGCGCATCCGGATCATCGCCGCGGGCTCAAACGGCCGGGCCTGTTCGTTCAGACGGGCCTCGACTACCTGGAAGCGACGACCGGTCCGGGAAAGGACGTCGTGACTTTCGGCTGGCCGATCGAAGAAGCCAATCGGTTGGGCGAGCGCTACTTCAACTATGAGGTCGTGCGGACACAACTGCTGCTCGGGCGGCCCGTTGGTGAAGGACCGACAGATCCGCTCGGTCTCGCGTCGGAGAGCTTGAAGGTCGAGCAGCAGGAGCGCGTCACGGACGAAGTCGATGCGCTCTATGAACGCTGTTCCCAGGGGTGGGGGGCCAGCGTGATTCGGGACAGCACCTATCTGAACTGGCGCTACCTGGACAATCCGTTCTTCGAGTACCGCGTCTTCGGAGCGCGCGACGCGAGCGGAACCCTGCGCGGCCTCTTCGTGGCACGCACCGGCGACTGGCTCACGCCCGATGTGGGGCTGCTCATGGACTGGCTGGTTCCCTACGACGACCACGATGCGGCGGACGTCTTGCACGAGGCCTTCCTGGCCAGCTCGCGCGCCGACGGGGCGCAGTCACTCGTCACACTCTTTCCCGAGTGGTGTCACTGGTTCGGGCACTTCCAGAGTTGGCTGTGGACGGCCTATCCCTCGGACTTGCTCACCGTCGGTCGGCAGGCGCACCGCTGGGACATGGACTACCTGCGCGAGAACTGGTGGTACCAGCTCGGCGAGACCGACCTGGTCTGACCTACCAGCGGTAGAGCGCGGAGGCCCAGGTGAAGCCGCTTCCGAAAGCCGCCGACGCAACCAGGGCTCCCGTCTCGAGCTTGCCGGCCTTGCGCGCTTCATAGAGCCCGATCGGAATCGTCGCGGCGGTCGTGTTGCCGTACTTCTCGACCGTGCTGAAGACCTTGGCAGGATCGATCTCGAGCGCTTCCGCGAACTTCTCGTTGATGCGCAGGTTGGCTTGGTGGTGCACGAAGAGATCGATGTCCGCGGGATTGAGGTCGTTCTCCATCAGGGCTTCGATCGTCACCTCGGGCATGCGTCGCACAGCGTGCGCAAATACGAGTCGGCCGTTCATCTGGGGGAAGACTTCCGGAGACTCGACGAGCTCGGGGGGATTCCAAATCCGATTGGCCGTTCCGGGCGACTCCCAGAGCAGGTCCTTCGCGTACTTGCCATCCGCGTGGAGGTGGCACGAGCGAATGAACGACTCTTCGGAGCGCGGTGAGTCGTCCTCGATCTCGACGCCCGAAAGGATCACCGCTCCGGCACCGTCTCCGAACAGCACCGTCATGTCGCGACCGCGGTCGGAGAGGTCGAGACATTTGGACTGCATCTCGGCGCCGACCAAGAGGATGTTCTTGTAGATCCCCGCACGGATGTAGAGGTCGGCGATCGACATGCCGTAGATGAAGCCAGTGCACTGCTGCCGGATATCGAGAGCGGCGATACCGCCGAGGTCGAGGTGGCCCTGCAGGAAGCAGGCCGAGCCCGGGAAGGAGGCATCGGGGCTGAGCGTCGCGAAGATGATCAGGTCGAGCTCGTTGCGATCGATCCCCGCGTCGTCGAGCGCTTCCTCGACTGCCGGAACGGCGAGCAGAGAGACCGACGTCGTGCTGTCTCGCGGAGCCCAGAAGCGTTGGGCGATACCGGTCCGCTGTTGGATCCACTCATCGGAGGTCTCCATCCATTGAGTAAGGTCCTCGTTCGTGACGCAGCCGTTCTCGGGAACGGCCATTCCTAGTCCGATGATCTTGCTGCGTAGCTTCGTCATGAGGCGCTCGGGCTTGTGAGCGGCTCGGAGAAGTCGCGCTCAGCTGGATCTGAGGGATCCTCGCGTGATCCCTGCTTGCCCTAATAGCGCCTCATCGTCCGCGGATGGACACCCAAGTGGAGCCAAGGCCTCGCCGTGCTCCGCCTCCCTCGAGATGTACATGCTGCGCTGCGCGCTGATCGAGAGCCCCATGTGGACCAGGTCCTGGTACTTCAGCTGCGACTTGTGCTCCCGGAGCGCCGCCACCTTCTTGGCGTAGACGTCCGTGATGTCGACGATGTGCGTCGGAACGAGCGGAGTCCAGACCTCCCAGCCCCAGGCTTCGCCCTGGAAATCGAGAGCGAACAGAGCCATGCGCGCGACGCGCGCGAGCACGTAGTGGTCGAGGTGGTGCTCGCCGATCCAGGGCGAGTAGACGATGTCGGGCGCGTACTCCTGGATGCACGCGGCCAGCTTGTGCGTTGCGCCGATGAACTCCTCGGCGGAAGGCTCGTGACCTTCGGGGAAGTTCCAGAACTCGTAGTCATGGAGCCCGAGGTGCTCGCCACCGGCACGCGCCTCGGACTGCCGAAGCTGTGCATAGGAGGCCGAGTCGTAGCGCCCCTCTGGATCGCCCGCCTCTCCGCTGAAGACCACGACGACTCGAACCGGATCGCCGGCAGCCGCGTGATGAGAGAGCGTTCCGCCGCACGCGATCACATCGTCGTCCGCGTGAGGGGCAAGGTGGAGGACGCGTCCGCGGCTCGGCCGATGCACGGCAATCGGGAGGGGAGATCGATCCGTCATGGTGGACAGGTTAGCAGTCGCTCTCGCGAAGTGGAGTCGATGGAGCTGGAAGTGTGGAGGCGGCGCTCCGGCCGTGTCGTGCTTGGTACTATGCGTGCGTGAGTTGGAGTGAGCACCGTCTACATGCCTGGCTGGCCAAGCGCCCGAAGCCCAGGTCCCTGAGAGGCTCGGTTGGACACGACGCTGCCGTGCTCGGGGCATGCTCGCGGCGCCGCGCGGTCTGTGTGGACCAGACGATCGAAGGCGTGCACTTCACGAGTGCGGTCTCGCCGCGCTCGATCGCGACGAAGGCGGTGGGCCGCGCGTTGTCGGACCTCGCCGCGACCGCCGCGCGTCCCGAGCAGATCCTGCTCAGCCTTTCGGCGCCCAAGAGCAAGTCGGACGCCTGGCTACGCGCACTGATTCAAGCAGCCTCCGAGCGAGCCGCACAGTTCGGCGCCGAGCTCGTCGCCGGTGATCTGGCCTGCGCGCCCGGAGGAGTACACCTCTCGGTGACCGCGCTTGGGAGCCTCACCACCGAGGGCCGCGCACCCGGTCGAGACCGCGCGCGCAAGGGACAGCTGGTCCTGCTCACCGGCCCGACCGGCGGCTCCATCCGCGGGCGCCACCTGAAGGTCGAACCGCGCGTCGAGGAAGGTCAGTGGCTCTACGCGAACGGCGCCACGGCGCTGATGGATGTCAGCGATGGTCTGGCGCTCGACCTCTCCCGCGTGGCCGCTCAGTCCGACGCCGGCATCGTCCTCGAGACCGTGCCGATTCACAGAGACGCGAAGTGGCTGGCGCGCAAGGACGGGCGCTCGGCGAGACTGCACGCGCTCACGGACGGCGAGGACCACGAGCTGATTGCGACGATCGATCGAAAGAGCTGGCACGCCATGGAAGCTCGGGCGAGAGCGAGGTTCCCTGCGCTCCTCTGCGTGGGAAGAGTCGTCGAGCGCGGAGGCCTTCAGGTTCTCTCCGAGAGCGGCGAACTCGATCCATGGACTGGCGCGGGTGGTTGGATACATGGCTAGCCCGATCGAACTGCTCATGCACTCGTCTTCCGCCGAGGCGACCGACGCGCTCGCCTTCCAGCTCGGCCAGAGGTTGCACGCGGGAAGTGTCCTGTGCATCGATGGCGAACTCGGCGCGGGCAAGACTCTGTTCGTGAAGGGACTCGCGCGCGGACTGGGCATCGACGAGCCGGTAGACAGCCCCACTTTCACACTCATGAACCAGTACGAGGGTCGACTGACTCTCTACCACCTGGATGCCTGGATGCAGGGACGCGAGCGCGCCTTCCTCGAGGGGGGCGGTGAAGAGTGTCTGCACGGCGGTGGGGTGACGGCGATCGAGTGGGGCGGACGAGTGCTCGACCTGCTCCCCAGACCGCTCGTCTGGATCGAGCTCGAGCATCGCTCTCCCGAAGAGCGCCAAATCCGAATGCGGGTGGTTTCTGCGGCGGAGGGGGCGGGTAGTGAAGAGGAAGAGCACCTCGAGGCCGCGATCGCAGGCCTGGAGCCCAGCTCGATCCATGAGCAGCTGGCCTGCCTGAGCCGGACCCAAGACCCGTGACTTCCAGAGATTCCTACCCAGATCAGCTGAACCGTAGGGGATGCGGAGCGTTCCCCAGAGCCCTTGCGTGAACTCTGGGATCGCGACAGGGACCCTCTCGCAAGCCTTGCCAAGGGGGATCCCGAGCTCTTCGAGCGATTCGTCGTCGTCGAAGCCGCCACCTTCACCGGCTTTTTCAGGAGGCTGGGGGCGGGCCCAGAGGAGGCCGAGGATCTCACGCAGGACCTCTACTTGAAGCTCTACAGCCAGGCCGACAGCTACCTTCCCAGCGAACGCTTCACACCATTCGCGTTTCGAATCGCGCGCAACGCGTGGATCGATCGTGCGCGTCGACGCTCGACTCGTGGCAAGACGATTCAGGGCTCCTCGGTGAGCGATGAGGAGGGAGCGACGCGGGACCTCTTCGAAGAGACGCCGGGCGATCAGCTGGACGCGGCGGAGCAGAGCTCGAGACGCGAGGAAGCGAACCGACTGCACGCGGCGTTGGGCAGCCTCTCCGAGATGCACCGCGCGGTGTTCGAGCTGGGCGCTCTGCAGGAACTCTCCTACGCGGAGGTTGGCGAGCTACTCGGCGTTCCCGTGGGCACCGTCAAGTCCCGCATGTTCTACGCGCTGCGGCGACTCCGTGAGCTGCTGGAAGGGGACTCGAACGAGAGCGCCGAGAGTGAGAGCTCCACGATCGAGCCGCGCGTGAGGAGCACGAAGTCATGAGTGCCCAAGAACCGAAGACAGGGCAAGCGGGAGCTGCGCTGGATGGCGAGCGGCTGGCCGAGCTGGCCCTCGACGCGGCTGCCGAACCGAGCGCGAGCGAAGCGAAGCTCCTGGCGGAAGACGCCTCCTTGCAAGCCGAAATCGAAGGCATTCGCTCCTTCGTTTCGACGCAGAAGACCTTGCTCGAGGACAGCTCCGACGAGCGCTCTCGAGCAATGGGCTCGCCCCTCACCGATCGCATCCTCGGAGCGACGACGCGACGCCGACCGAGCTGGTCGGGCGACTTGCGACTCGTGCGCGACCTCGTGCTGCTTCGCTGCAAGCAGTCCGTCTGGGTTCGATTGGCGGCGGCGAGCTTGATCCTTCACCTGGCGGCACTGCCGGTGGTCGCCTGGTTCGTCTGGATCGCGCCGCCGGAGAAGACGAAGATCTTCTTCGCGTTGCCGCAGGAAGAGGACTCACTTCCGACCGAGCTGGACGATGCGGATGAGCCCGAGATCGAAGTCGACGCCCCCGATGTGGCGGAGCTCCTGGCTGGAGACTCGGCCGGCCTGGTTCGCGCCGACGAGGCTTGGAATGCGCGTCGACTGACACGCTTCGTGCTCCAGCGCGATGGAGCACCGGACCTATCGGCCTCGACCATCGAGGGTGAACTGGAGCTGCTCCTGGCCGCGAGGAGTGAGGGCATCCTGCATGGCGACTGGAGTCGCTTGCCCGAGCCGCAGACGTTGGAGGGCAAGCCGGTGCATCAGGCGCTCCTTGCCGAGGCTCTCCTGGATCGAGCCGTGTTGCAGCAGAAGCTGGACGGTCTGCGAGAAGCACTGGAAGCGTTGGAGCCGATGAGCGAGGCCCGTGGACTCGAGGCCCGCGACTTGGTTCGAGCGGCAGCCGCGAGGTCGATGCAGCTCGGATTCGACGACGAGTCCCTGCGATTCGAGTGGCGTGCCGATGCTTGGGCCGTCTCTCAGCTGGCGGAGTCCAAGGCTCGGTCTGGTCAGCCGCTCTCCGAACACTGGTTCACCCAACTCGAACATGCGCTTGGCGAGGAGGCTCGCGGGCCTGTCATTCGGGCTTGGTTGGACTGGAGCCGTCGCTAGCGCAAACGCGACTCTCCGGTTTTGAGGGCCGAGAGCGACCCGGTGCTGTGGTCCTGAACCGGTGCGTTGACTATTCTCTCGGGCTTATGAATGCCAGCCCTCTCCTCTTCGTGCTCGCTTCAGCCCTCACCTCCACGGAACTCATCTCGACTGGCGGTCCCGCGAACGATCTCGCCGACGACCAGCAAGCCGGGCCGCCTGCCGAGACGCGAGTCCTGGAATTGACGCTCGAGGACGCCATTCGAATCGTCCTCGAACACAACCTCGAGTTGAGGATCGAGGACATGGCGGCAGAGATCGCTCGCTCCGACGCGCTGGGGACCTGGGGCAGCTTCGATCCGCTCTATCAGCTGAATGCCACCTACTTCGATTCGGAGTTCAAGCCCATTACCAACACCCAGGGGGGTGCGAACAACGTCCTCGGACTCGAACGGCGTTCGACGAATCAGTCGGTCAACTTCCCGCTGCTCTCCGGCGGAAGTGTCGAGCTGGGCTATGACGTCGAGAACAGCATCTCGAGTGGCGACCCCGATGCCTCCCTGACCACTTCGACCGACGCCTCACTCTCGTTGACGCTCGTTCAACCACTGCTCCGGGGGGCCTGGAGTACGTACTCCACGACCAACCAACGCATCGCGGAGATCGCGTACGCGAGTGCCGCTGAACGCCGACGACAGGTCAGGCAAGACCTGCTCCTGCGCGTGCATGAAGCCTACTGGAATCTCGTCGAGGCCATCGAGCAGGTCGACGTCCGCGCTCTGAGCTTGAGGCTCGGCAACGAGCAGCTCGATCAAGACAAGCGGCGGCTCGATGTAGGCGTAGGGACCGAGGTCGATGTTCTGCAGGCGGAGACGAATGTAGCTACCAACGAGGAGCAACTCCTGCTCGCGCAGGTCGATGCCGAAGCTGCGGAGGACACGCTCAAGTCGTTGCTCTTCCATCGCCACGAAGCCGAGGAGTGGGGGCGGTACTTGCGGGACTGGGAGACGCCGGTGATCCCGCTAACGGCGCTGCCGGATGTAGTTACCGACCAGAACCTCGACTGGACGCGCTCGCTCGGACGCGCACTCGAATTGCGCACGGAGCTCGTGCAGCAGCGGCTGGTTATTCAGGACCGGAGCTTGCGTCTCGTGCGAGCCAAGTCCGAGACGCTGCCGGGCATGAGCGCATCCTTCACGGCCAGTAACCGCGGCTTCACGAACGACTTCACCGACGCTCTCAACGAGTCGATCGGCAGCGACTTTCCGACCTACACGGCCGTGCTGAACTTCGACGTGCCGCTGTTCAACCGCGCGGCTCGCAGCGCCAAGCGCAGCGCGCGTATTGGTCTCTTGAGTGCCCGACTCGAGTACGACAACGCCGAGCTGAACATTGTCTCGGATGTCCGCGCGAAGGTGCGCGACCTCAACTACCAAGTCAAGGCAGTCCAGGCGGCGCGCAAGAGTCTCGAGCTGGCGGAGCGGCAGCTTCAAGCCGAGCAAGCGCGCTACCGCGAGGGGCTCTCCACGACCTTCCAGCTCTTGCAGTTCCAAGAGGACCTGGCGCAAGCGCTCTCGACGGAGCGCTCGGCGCGCGCGGGCTACGCTCGTGCAGCGGCTAGCCTGGAGAAGTCCGAAGGCTGGCTGGGGGAGCAGGGCCAGCGTTGAGTCCTTCGCCCATGCAGGGTCGCCGCGGGCTCGCTCCGGTAGGGATCCTGGGCCTGGTCGCGCTGATGATCGCGCTCGTCGCTGGCTCCTTTTTCTACATCGCCGCTCGCCGCGAAGCGGAGGCGCAAGCTGCCGAGCTGGCTACCCTCGAAGCCATCGCGAGTGCGCGGGCCGCCGAGGCTGCGACGCTCTTGGGCGACGAAGAAGCTCAGCGAGAGCGCGAGCTCTACCTCTCCGACACACGCATTCGCGACCTGCTCGGCGGCTGCAGCCAGGAGCACTTCTACGACCGCGACACGTCGGACATGATTCCGGTTCTGGTCGAGAAGCTGGTGACCGGCTACACCGAGCCACTGCAGCGCTCCAAGGAAGAGCTGGCGAAGCTCGGTCCGGAGGCCATCGAGGGAGTGCGTCGACTGGCGGACAAGTGGTACACGGATGCCACGGGCGCGTCCTACGTGCAGAATGCGCTGGATGTTGCCGTGATGAGCGACGAGCCGCTGGCGCGAGAGATCGTGCTGCGGTTCCTGGAGCATCCGCGCGACTCGCTGAGGCGTATGGCCATGCGCGGCATGTCCAAGCGTCACGCCACACCCGCAGACTTCGATCGGCTCTGGGTGCAGCTCGAGTCGGATACGGTCAACAATCAGGAGCTCGTGATTCCCGGCATGCACAAGGCGGATCCAGTGCGAGCCGAGGAGCTCTTTCTGGACTGGGTGGAGAACAACTCGCACGACCACCTGTGGAGCTTTTTCGCACCCTTCATTGCTGCATCGGAACGCCCCGAGACGATCGCCCGAGCGGTCGAGATTCAAGCGCAGACCCCGGCTGGAATTCGACCGTTCCTGGCGGCCAGTGCGGCGAAGTCTGGCGATGTGGCTGCGCAAGCCGCGCTCATGGCGGTCCTCGCCAACGGAGCCGAACTCGAACGCGAGCGTGCGACCTTTGCCTGCGCTCAGGCTCGCTTGGAGGGATTGCTGCTCATGTCCTTGGTGAAGGATGAGTCCGCTGCGGTTCGAATCGCGGCTGCTACCGGACTTGCCGCTCTCGAGCCGACCTCCGAGATCGACGCGCGTCTCGCCGAGGCGCTCGGGGATTCGGATGAGTCGGTTCGCAAGATCGCACTGGAAGCGCTCGTCCGCAGAGGGAATACCGCTGGCGCGAACTACGCACTCGCTCTTCTTGAAGGAGACGGAGAGTCGCGCAACGAAGCGCTGAGTGTTCTTCGCGAGAGGATGAAGGTCGATGAAGACCTCGCGGATCGTGCGCGCGGACGAATGATCGTGATCGATCAGACGCGCAAGCATCTTCCGCTGGAAGAGCGCTTCGCGGTTCTCAAATCAATGGGTTCGATTCCTGGCAAGGAGACCGCGCAGTACCTGCGCCAGGTTGCGCTCGCTCATCCCGGAGCACTTACGAATCGGCGCACTCACCAGATGCTCATCGTGCATGCGTCCAACTCCGGTGAGACGGGACGCGCCTGGTTGTTCGAACAGCTGAAGACCGAGACCGACCCTCTGAACCGCGTCGACCTCTTGTGGGCCTCGACGTGTTTTCGAACCGATGCAGCGCGTGAGCGCTTGCAAGAGTTCTTGAGCGACGAAGACCTGTCGCCCTACGAGATCTTGTTCGCGTCGGACCAGCTCGCTCGACTCGGTCCAGCACAAGACGTCGCCCCGATGTTGAAGCGCATCTGCTACCGAATCACCCAGAACGATGTGCGCAACGGAATGCGGTGTCTGCTCTGGAAGTGGTACTAGCGCCGGAGCGCAGCTAGGGCATTTGTCGCCAGCCGACGCCGAGGCTCGCGGGTTGCTTGCGCGCCGAGCTCGTTCCACTCCAGGCACCCTCTGAGTTCGGATGGCCGAGAATGTCGCCGCCCGGCGTGAGCGCGAAGGCCGCGTGTCCGGTGCGCCCGTGCGACCAGGGCCAGGCCCGAAGCGTCGGTCCTTCGTCGGTCGGAACGAGATCGAACAGGTAGCCGTGCGTGCGCAGCACGGCGTGCTCGGAGAGGTGTTCGAGATCACCGAAGCGATGCTGCAGCGCCGGGTTGGCCACGAGCAGCTCACCGATCGTCAGCGTCTCCGACCCCGGTGTGTCGAGGCAGGCGCTACCCAGTGCGCGGATCAAGCGAATGGCGTCGGTCTCGTTCTCCCTGAGAGCGAACCCGCGCAAGCTCGGCAGCGCGACCAACAAGACGACGAGTCCGATGGCCGCCAAGCTGATCAGCGCCGAGGTGCTCGGTCGCTTGCTGGAAACCTTGGGAGAGAACTCTTCCGAGTTGCTACTGAATCGACTCGACGTGGGGGCCATGTGCTCCTTACTCTCGAAAAGCTGGAGGCCCGAATCAAGACCATGGAAATTCCCCGTGTGAACGCTCTCTCATCCGAGGCCCAATCGGCGGTGCGCCAGATTGCGGAACGACTGCAAGAGCATGGCGTTCGCGGTTGGATCGTTGGCGGTGCGGTGCGTGACCTCGCGCTCGGTCTCGAGCCGAAAGACATCGACATGGCATCGGCGGCAACGCCGGCGCAGATCGAGGACTGGTTCGAGGTCAGCCACGAAGTCGGTCGCGCGTTTGGGACGGTGGTTGTGCGCGTGCATGGCCTGGATGTCCAGTTGACAACCTTCCGCGTGGAGCGGGGCTACAGTGACCGCCGACGTCCGGACGCGGTCGAGTTCGGGACCTCGCTGGAGGAGGATGCGAAGCGCCGTGACTTCACCTGTAACGCGCTCTACCTGGACCCCGCCAGTGATGAGGTGTGCGACCCTGAAGGCGGTCTCAGGGACCTGGAGGCCGGTCTATTGCGCTGTGTGGGCCGAGCCGAAGACCGCTTTCGCGAGGATGGTCTGAGGCTGCTACGCCTGGCGCGACTGGCTGCTCGCTTCGGGCTGCAGCCAGAGAGTGAGACCTATCGGGCGGCTCGCGAGAACGCCGATGCACTGGTCGGAGTCTCCCCGGAGCGCGTGCTAGCCGAGCTTGTTGACATGCTTGCCAGGCCCGGTGCGGCGAGCGCAATTCGGATGTTGTTCGATCTGGAGTTGGTGCCGCGTGCAATTCCAGGCTGGAACCTCGAAGCCGCTGAAGCGGACACTCGAGTCGAGGTGTTGCAGCAGCTCGAGAGCCACGCTCGTGTCGAACTCGGGCTCGCCGCTCTTTTCGGGGCCGACCCGCGAGGCACCGACGATCAGGCGGGTCTGCTGCCTCTGCTCCTCGGACTCAAGCCGTCGAAAAAATTGTTCTCCGGCGCCGCCGCGCCCGCGCGTCTTCTCCTGCGCGCCCACTTGCTGGGGAACGGACGGGCTCCGAGTACCCGCGCTCAACGACTGCGGATCGTTCGAGATCCCGAATGGGCTTCCGCGCGCGTGCTCGGTCGCGCATGGGCGGCTGCGACGGGAGTCGGCTCGGAGCAGCTCGATGGGCTGGATGAATTGAGGCGAGCGAGCAGCCAGGTGGAGCTGTGGCCGGAGCCTTGGCTGGCGCCGGCGGACATTCTCGCCGCGGGAGTGGAGCAAGGACCGGAGCTGGGCAAGCTCGTGTTCGAGCTGGAAGAGGCGCAGCTAAACTTGGAGTGCAACTCCGAAGGCGAAGCGCGCAAGTGGTTGAACGAGCGTGTCCGCGGCGCTTAGTCCGGCCTAGCTCGGCGGCGCGACCTTGCGCAGCCAGAAGCTCAGCGGAAAGCCGCACAGGATCAGCGCCGCGACCACAGCGGGAGCGAGGCCCGGAACGAGCAGGGCGCTGCAGGCTGTGAAGACCAAGAACCGGCGCAGAGCACAGCCCATGGCCTCGATGACATGCGCCCGAGTCCAGGCTGTTCGTCGCGCGAGCTTCCAGAGCGCGGATGCGCCAGCGAGACCGATCGCCAGAGGCAAGAGCGCTTCCCAGCTCGGTAGCTCGCCCTCGAGGAGCAGAGCTCGCAAGCAAGCCAGTGAACCGACGCCACCGAGCAGGACGGCGAGGCGTCGGCAGTAGCGCGAGGGTGTCCGCGCCAGCGCTTCCTCCGACTCCCCGTCTTCCAGTCGACCGAGTCTGGAGACAACGAAGACATAGGCGGCGTAGGCGGGGATGACGAGCAGAGCCAGGATGCCCGGAGCCGCGCTCTCCGCTGCCGTCGCACTCAGACCGAAGAAGACACCCGCCGAGAGATTGAGTGCGCGACAGGTGGCGAGCAAGAGCGGCCCCAATACAGCGCCGCGCGGACCGAGGTCGTAGGCGACGGCGAAGACTGCCGAGAGCGCGGTCGCGATCACGCAAGCGATGCTCGCCGGGTGGGACCAGTTGGGCGAGATGGCAAGCAGCGTCCAGGCCGGTGCGGAGGCCAGCAGGCAGAGTGCGACGGTGAGTGCAGCACGCGGAGTGATGTCCCCAGCTGGAATCGGTCGGTCCGGCCGCGTCTTCGCGTCCCACTCCCGATCGGCCCAGTCGTTGAGCGCCATGGCGCCGTGGTAGACCGAGAGCGAAGCGAGCAGCAGTGCCAGAAAGGAGAGACCGAGCGGCCAGGTCTCTGCGCCCAGAACAACTCCAGCTGCAACATCGGCGAGTGCAGTCGGCGCCAAGGCGATGCGAAGCAGTCTTCCCCAAGCGCGCATGGGACTAGGCAGTGCTCGCGCAGCCTCTAGCGCGGATTATTCATGAGCCGCGAGAGAAAACGTCGCGACTCGGTTCCTGCTGGTGCTTTGCGTGCGTCGGACCCACAGACGACCTTATAAGGTCGTCGAGGACGCCGGCGTGCGCAAAGTGTCGGCAGGGGCCGAGAGGCCGGCAACGCTGGCCGTTCGTGGCGTTTGCTCCGTGTGGTCATGAATAGTCCGCGCTAGAAGAAGAACCGATTGATGTCATTGTAGGTGACGAACACCATCAGAGAGAGGATCAAGACCAGGCCGACCATCTGGCTGTAGCCGAGCACGCGGTCGGAGACCGGCGAGCCCTTGAGCTTCTCGACGAGCAAGAAGAAGAGGTGCCCACCGTCGAGCACCGGAATCGGCAGTACGTTCAGAATCGCCAGGTTGATGCTGAGCATGCACAGAAAGAAGAGCAGCTTGGCCAGCCCCTGTTCGGAGACGGAGTAGGAGACCTGGCTGATCAGAATGATGCCGCCCATGTTCTTCGGACTGACCGAGTTCATGAGCATGCCCTTGAGCGTCAACCAGGTGTCCTCGACGAAGCGAATCGAGCAATCGATGCCGACGCGAATGGACTCCATCGGCCCTTCGGTCTTGACGATGTGCTCCGGGAATTTCGTCGTGATTCCGTACTGCTGAATGGGTGAGCGACGCAGGGTAGCGGTCAGCTCCATGTGGCCGGGCTCTTCCCCGCGCTCACGATAGACCTTGAGGCCGACAGGACCATTCCTCTTCCCAGCCTCTCCGAGGACCTCGTAGATCGTCTTCCAGTTCTCGACGGGCTTGCCGTTGATACTCTTGAGGACATCCCCGTCGCGCATGCCCAGCTCGAAGGCCACGCCCGAACTCGAGACGGTCACCTCGCCAGACTTGTCATTGCGAGTGACTGCGATGTCGCGGAAGAGCCTGAGGCGTCGCTCGCGTCCGAACTCTTCAGCGCCACGAGGCAGCTCCAGAGTCGTGTCCCGCCCGTCCCGGCTCACGAGAAGCTGAATCGGCTGATCGGAGTCGACGAGCGCACGAGCGAGATCTCCCTGCTGGAAGATCGGGCTGCCGCAGACCGTGATGAGTCGGTCGTTGACCTGCAATCCGAGTGCATCCAGGTCATCATTGGCGCGCAGCGCGCCGACGACGTTGTAGGCCGGACTGATGCCGAGCATGGGCGGGCCGGATTCTTCCGAGGGCTCCGGCGTGACTCGCACCGTGAGCTCCTCTCCATCCTCGAGCAAGTGAAGGACGACCTCTTCGCCACCGCGTCCGGCCAGCAGGTACTGCATGAACGGACCGTAGGCGCTCGGAGCACCTTCGACGCCGAGCAGCTCCATGCCGCTTCGCACGCCCGCCTTCCATTCAGCCGAGCCTTCAGAGGTATAGATGATGGCCTTGGGATCTCTGCCGACAGTGACCCCGATGCTATTGAATCCGAGCTGCTCGTCGTCGTTGGCGGTGAGCGAGTACTTGCGTGCATGCTCCTCACCCGGAGCTCGAATCATGAGCTCGACATTCTCCGGGTCGGCCAGCGCGACCGAGGTCTGAATATGACCGAACTCAAAGACCTCGCGACCGTTGATCGACTCCACCGTCGAGCCCGGTTGGATCCCGGCGTGCCAGGCGATGCCACCTGGTAGCGGCTCGATCAGAGGCTTCGTGAACGGAACGCCCGCCGCGAAGAGGAAGGGGAACACGACCACGGCGAAGGCCATGTTCATCAAGACGCCGCCGGAGTAGATGAAGAAGCGCTGGCCGACGCTCTTGGAGCCGAGCTCGCTATCCTGCTTCGCCTTCTCGGTGGCAGGATCGTCGAGGAAGGTCTGCTCTTGCTCGCGTGCGTAGCTGCGTCCCTCCTGCGTGGGCTCGTCGCCGAGCATCTTCACGAAACCGCCGAGCGGTATCGCTGCGATCTGGTAGATCGTCCCGCGCCTCGTCCAGGAGAACAGTGGAGGACCGAAGCCCAGGCTGAAGACTTCGACTTGAACCTTGCAGATCCGTGCGGCGATGAAGTGGCCCGCTTCGTGCACGAAGATCACCAGGCCGATGCCCAGAATGACCTGAGCGATTCTCAGGATTTCAGTGAGGTCCATTTTTGGAGGAGTCCTTGAGAGGAGTCCGTTGAGAGAGGGGAATATTCGGGGCGGTGGGAAAGCTTACTTGGCGACGCCGATGAGCTCATCGATGGACTGTCGGGCGAGTAAGCGAGCGTTCTTGTCGGCGGCCAGCATCTGATCCAGGCTCGTGCTCGGGCCGCTGCTTGGACGACGCAGGTCCAGTACGCTTCGGTTGATTCGTTCGATGTCCTGAAATCCGATTTCGCCATCGAGGAAGGCCTGGACGGCAACCTCGTCGGCGGCGTTCAGGACCGCTCCAGAATCGCCGCCTTCTCGAACACAGCGGTAGCCTAGCTCGAGGCCGGGGTAACGCTCGAGGTCGGGAGCGGCGAAGGTGAGTTCGCTATAGAGGTCCATATCGAAGCCTCTGAAGCTCGGATTCTCGACGCGCTTGGGATGATTGAGCGCGAAGTGGATCGGCCCGCGCATGTCGGGAGGGCCCATCTGTGCGATGACCGAACCGTCGTGGAACTCGACCATGGAGTGGATGACGGACTGTCGGTGCAGAACGACCTCGACCTGCTCGGCGGCCAGGTCGTAGAGGTGGTGTGCTTCGATGACCTCGAGCGCTTTGTTCATCAGAGTCGCCGAGTCGATGGTGATGCGCCGACCCATGCTCCAGGTGGGATGCGCGAGCGCGTCCTTCGGCTGGACTCCCCCGAGCTCCGAGACCGGGCGGTCGCGCAACGCGCCGCCGCTAGCGGTCAGGTAGATCTTGCGAACCGAGCGTTCGTCCTCGCCCTGCAGGCACTGATAGATCGCCGCGTGCTCGCTGTCCACGGGGAGAATCGGAGCCGACTGTGTGCGGGAGAGCTCCATGAGGTAGGCGCCGGCAACGACCAGCGACTCCTTGTTGGCCAGCGCGAGAGAGCGGCCGCGCTTCAAGACGCGCTCGGACGGCTTGACTCCGGCAGCTCCGACGACGCCATGGACACAGAGGTCATAGTCGGCTTGAGCAGCCAGCTCTTCGGCCGACTCCGGCCCGCGCAGGAGCGCGATGTCTTTGGGGAGCACCTCGGCGAGTCGGTCGGCAGCCTCCTCGTCGACGATCCCGACCACCCTGGGGCGGAACTCGAGCGCCTGCTCGGAGAGTGCTTTCCAGTCGGACCGCGCGCACAAACCGACGATGTCGTAGAGGTTCGGCGCTGCGCGTACCAGGTCCAGGGTCTGCGTTCCGATCGAGCCTGTACTGCCCAGTGAGATGAGTTTTTTCATGGAACGCTTCCCGGCGTGGATCGACCGTCTGGCTCGAGGCCTGTGGCGATTGCGATGCGGACCCGGGTGACGTAGTGTAGGACATAAAGGCCCCCCGGTTCACGCGGCAACAGCCGCCTCTGGGCAGAGCGTACGATCGGTACCGAGGGCCAAGATCCAGTGGGACCCGCGCCCTGCTGGGAGTCGAAACCAGAAGGACCTGACGCCGTGACCAGCGATTCGTTGACCTACAAGCAGGCGGGCGTCGATATCGACGCTCAGGAGGAAGCCCTCGCACTCTCGAAGGCCTCGATCAAGCGTAGTCGGACCGCCGGAGTCTTGGCGGATGTGGGCCTCTTCGGTGGGTTGTTCGACCCGGCCAAGATGGGCTGCGGCGACTCCGTCCTGGTCGCTAGCGCCGATGGAGTAGGGACCAAGCTGGATGTCGCCAAGAAGGTCGGAATCTACGACACGGTTGGACGCGACCTCGTCCAGCACTGCATCGATGACATCCTGGTCCAGGGTGCCCGACCGCTGTTCTTCATGGACTACGTCGGAACGGGCAAGCTCGAGCCCGAGGTGGTCTCCGGCTTGATCCGCGGCTGCGCCGACGCTTGCACGGACAACGGGCTGGCCCTCCTGGGTGGCGAGACCGCCGAGATGCCGGGCCTGTACGCGGAGGGCGACTTCGACCTGGTCGGCTTCATCGTCGGAGCGGTCGCGAGAGATCGCATCCTCGACGGAAGCCGGGTCAAGAGCGGGCAAGTCCTGCTCGGTCTGCCTTCGCTCGGTCTGCACACGAATGGCTACAGCCTCGCGCGTCTGATCATGTTCGATCGACTCGGCCTGAAGCTCGACGACAAGCCCGAGCAGCTCGGCGGTCGGACGGTGGCCGAGGCTCTGCTGGCACCGCACAAGTCTTACTACTCCGCGCTCTGGCCTCTCCTCGAGAAGCAGCAGATCGCGGCGATGGCGCACATCACGGGTGGGGGGCTGATCGACAATGTGCCGCGCATCCTCGGCGGCCAGTACGACGCGGTCTTCGATCGCCAGACCTGGGAGCGGCCGGGGCTGTTCCGATTGCTGGTCGAGGGTGGCAAGCTCGAAGATGACGAGAGTTATCGCGCATTCAATATGGGCATCGGCATGGTGCTCTTCGTGGACGAGTCGGACTGCGTCGAGGTCATGGCCGATCTGCAGAGCCGCGGCGAAGTGGTCTTCCGAATCGGCGCCGTCGAGGATGGCACCGGAACGGTGAAGTGGAACGACGGAGCGCTCTCCTGATTCGCGCTTCGTACTTGCGGGGCTCGAGCGCGGGCGGTGGGCAACGTCGGTTCCACTGGCTGATGATCGTCGGTGTGCTCGCAGTGTTGAGCTCGACCGGTCGTGCGCGCGCGCAGGACTCCAAAGACTGGACGGAGATCTGGGATGAAGTCGCGCGCTTCCATGCGAAGCAGGAAGCCTCGAAAGACGTGGTCGTGCGCGAACCACTTTCCATTCGCGAGCTCGCGGTCGGACGTGGGGATTCTCTACGGAGTGCATTGCTCGGGGCCTTGCTCGAGGGAGAGAACTCCCACCGAGCGTTGGAACGCGAGCTGCAGATCCTGGAACCGGGTACCGAGTGGCCGCTCACCAGTCGCGAGAGTTGGTTGGCTGTCGACGTGCTGCCCGCCGGAGAGACGCGGAGCCTGACCGCTGTTCAGGCCATGCGCGTGACTCCCGGAGAGTGGAACCCAGATCGAATTACCAGCGTGTATCGGGTCGGAGTCGAGGCGGCGGAGGATCTGCGTCTCGAAGCTGCGATCGCTGTTCAGCAACCTCTCCATGATCGAGTTGGGGAAGAGTGGAGCGCCTTCAATCTCTCGCTCAGTCTTCGCCGCATGGGGCTCTACCAACGAGCGGATCGCGTCCTGGAAGAGCAACTCGAGAAGGGTCCCAGTGCGGATCTGTATTCGCAGCGCGGCCTGAACTCTCTCGGTTCCGGCAACGAGAAGCGCTCGAGAACCTATCTCGGCGCAGCACTGGCGCGCGGCTCGGCCGACGCAGCCGTTATTCTGGCGCGCCTGGATCTCGCCTCGAATCGAATGGAGTCGGCACGGTCCGGTTTCCGTGCAGTCTTGGCGGAAGACCCGGGCAATGCCTGGGCACTTCGAGGCTGGGGCATCACTCTAATTCAGCGCCCGCTGCCCCTTCCTGTGGCCACACAAGAAGCGCGCTAGGTTCCTGCTCCGGTAGTCCCTTCTGCTCTGTACCCTAGGCCGCATGCGGGACTATCTGTGGATAGACCGCGCCCTCTTGAACACCCTGTAACCTTCGTTCGCGTGCTCATCCACCGTCCTTCGAACTCTCTCGCCATGTCTAATCTCTTCAAGCAGTTTCGAACCAAGACTCTCGTCCTCAGCTCCCTCGTGCTGCTCTCGGCCGCAGCCCCGCCGCTCTACGACATGGTCTTCAAGTCGAGCGATCACAAGAAGCTCGGGAAGCTGATCGGCTCCTACTACGAAGCGAAGACCGAGCAGTCAGGAATCTCCGACGCGCGCGGCAAGCTCGAGGGGGCCATCGCGAAGCTGATGAGGAAGCACAAGGGCTCCACCTTCCTCGCCATGGTCGAGGATGTGGAGCAGGCGCTCTACCTCTCGAGGCCGTACAAGGACAGCGTGCCGAAGGGGCGCGCCACTGCGGAGAGCTTCGAGAACGTCTTCGACGGCTTGCCGGAAGTCGAGTACGCCGTACACGCACCCAAGAGCTACAAGTCGTCGAAGGGACCGTTCCCGATGCTCCTGTGCTTCACGGATTCAGGAGAGGACCCGGTCAAGCACATCAAGGAGAAGTGGACGGACTCGGACTTGCTCGGGAACGTGATCTTCGCCGTCTGCAAGATGCCCGCGGATGAGGCCGCATGGGGAGAGATTCGTGGGGGACTCGGCAACGCGATGCAGGTCTTGAACAGCATGAAGAAGCTGTATGCCGTGGATGGCGACAAGGTCTTCGTGGTCGGCTCCGGCAAGTCGGTCGATTCCGCGATGCGGTTGGCTGCGGTCTTCCCTGATCTCTTTGCAGGCGTGATCGGTCGCGCGGGTGACATGGGGACCACAGCTCCGACGAACTTCCGCAACGTGGGGACCTTCTTCACGGGCGGTGGATCGAACTGCACTGCCTTCGAGACAGCGGCCAAGGAGGCGGGCATCGCGAACAGCACGATCAAGGCCGATGGTACCGAAGCGGATATCTGGGAGTGGATTCAAGCCACGCGCAGAAACCCTCACCCGCTCGACGTCTCCATCTCGCCGATCGAGGACGTCGGTCGCTCTGCCTACTGGGTCTCGCTGATCGGCTTCGATCCGGCGGAGACCCCGACTCTCAGGGCGACGATCGATCAAGATACGAATACGATCGAGCTGGTCGGCAAGGGGATCAGCTCGGTGAACCTCTTGTTCAATGACGCGCTGGTTGATCTCGATAAGAAAATCTTCGTGAACGCTAATGGAGTGAAGCACGAGATCGTTCTCACGCGTCGCTTGGACTTCGCTCTGGACTGGTGTTACGACGTCGGAGACCGAACGCGAGCCTATGTGAATGCCTACCGGTTCGACTTGCCGGAAGTCTCCACCGAGGACGGCTGAGTCTTCGGCCCTCCTCGAACGGAACCTGACGTGCAAGGCCTTGGAATTTGTCGCCTGACGATCAACTAGCAGCACGCTCGGCTCGCTGGCCGCTGGTAGTCGCTCTGCTTGCGGGGGGCTGCACCATGGCGGTCGAGCTCGCGGCAGTTCGGCTGCTCTCGCCCTGGTTCGGAACCAGCCTCGTGGTCTGGACGAACGTCCTCGAGGTTATCCTGCTCGGGCTCGCGATTGGCTACATGCTCGGGGCTCGCTTATCCAAGGGCGATAGCTCCGGCGGCACGCTGGCTCTGGTTCTCCTATTCGGGGCCGTCGTCGCCGGTTGGACTCCACTGATTGCCGCTCCGGTCTGCGAGTGGTTCCTGCCCAGAGGACTCGCGCTCCACGATGCTGCGCAGCTCCTGACCTGGGGAAGCCTCGCCGCAGGCTTGGTCCTCTTCCTGCCAGCCGCGATCGTCCTCGGAACCGTGGGGCCGTTGTTGGTGGAAGAGATCGGCAGGAGTGGTGAGGTGCACGCGGGCACGGCCGGCGGCCGAGTGCTTGCGGCATCGACCCTGGGCAGCGTTCTCGGAGCGTTTGGAACGAGCTACTACGCACTCTCTCACCCGGCTCTCGGAGTGGCCCGATCCTTCATTCTCGTCGCTCTACTACTCCTTTTGTGCTCGATCTGGACTCACGTGCAGGTTCGTCGCCGAAGAGCGGGGCTGGTCTCCGCGCTCGGGGTGTTCCTGGTCGCACCAGCAGCGCTCTTCTCCGAGCTTCGACTTCCGGTTCTCTCGGAGGGAGTCGTTCAACTTGGGAAAGTGGAGTCGCTCTATCAGACCGTGCGCGCGGTCGAGGACACCCGGTTCGAGACGATCTACCGCTACCTTCAGGTAAACGAGGGCTTCGACTCGTACCAGTCCGTCTGGGCGGCAGAGATTGGCCTACTGGGGGAGGGTTTCTACTACGACGACTTCGTTCTCCCCTTGTGGTGGACACCGGATGCGGCGGAATGGCAAGTCCTCGTGCTCGGGTTCGGAGCCGGCACGGTTCATCGTGTGATGAGTGGAGCCAAACCGGTCGGTGTCGAACTCTCGATGACGGGCGTCGAGTTGGACGATGACGTGATTGCGTTGGGCCGCGAGTGGTTCGACCTTCCCGGCGATAGCCAGGGGCTTACTATTCACGGTGGCCTGGACGCGCGGTTCGCTCTGAATCGGCTAGAGGGTCCGTACGATCAGATTGTCCTGGATGCCTACGCGAACCAGGTAGAGATCCCTCCGCACCTCTCGACTCTCGAGTTCTTCAGCCTGGTTCGAGAGAAGCTCACCAGCGGTGGCTGGGCCATCGCCAACGTCGGCGGGTTCGGTTTCGACGATCCTGTCGTTCGAGCGATCGCCGAGACACTCGCAGTGGCGTTCGAGAACGAAGTCCTTGTCTTGAGGGTGCCCGGCGCTCGCAACTTCACCCTGATCACGCGTCGCGACGCGGAGGTTCCGCACCCTGAACGCGAGTCGTGGGCGGTGAACGAGGAAGCCAGGCTGACCATGGGACGGCTGCTCGATGCACGAGAACTCCCGGGTGGAGTGCAGCTAGTTTCGCCGCCAGCTCAGGCACCGCTGACCGACGACAGGAACGCCATCGAGACGCTGCAGCTTCGTTCTCTACGCGAGGGCCGAGGAAGACTTCATGCTGGCATCTAGGGTCCTGCTACTCGGACTGCTGTGTCTGGGTCCGAGGATCGAACCGGCCACTCAGAGCGGTTCAGCGCCAGTGGTGGAGTCGCTAGCCGCCCGGCTCGCCGCTGCCAACGATTCGGGGGACCCGGTGCTGAGTTCGAAGCGGCGCTCGGCCATCTTCTTCGAGGCTCGCGACTTTGCGGCCGTCTTGAGAGAGGTGTCCTCTGGCCTTCAGCACGACCCGCTAGCCCTCGAGCTGCTCTGGAGGGCGTCGGCTTCCGAACTCTGGCTCGGAGACGGTGGGCGAGCTCTCAGCTGGCTCGAACGCCTGGGGACTGCGATCAATGCTCTCGAGCTCGAACCGTCCGAGCGGGAGAGCTGGCTGGCCGCCGTCGCCGACTTCGAAGAGCAAGCACAGCAGCTCCTAGAGAAGGAGGCTGCCGGTCTCCGAGCTCTCTCCAGGGCTCGGCTGACGATCGGAGGCTCGGCGCTGGGCGCACTGGCTCTCTTCGCTTGGCTCGTCTCCAGCGGCCGCAAGCACTGACCTGCCGGGAGCTCCTCGCCTGAAATCAAGTGGGGGGGCTCTCGATCGAAGCGATTCGGGGCCCAACCGAAACGGCCCGCCCGGATTGCTCCGGACGGGCCGTTGTGAGCTACCCGCTCCAGGCGGAGTCAGCTCGGCGCGAGGGCCTTCTAGAGAATGTTGAGGACTCCGGTGCCCGCGTCCGCGCTATTGAGCGTGACCGTGGAAGCGCGGTAGTTGATGTCCACCGCGATCTTGGAGTTCCAGGGAAGAGGTTCCTTGTCGGCGACGATGCCCAGAGCGACCGCGGCAAAGCCGCGGGCACTACCGGTGAGCGCGTCGTTCTCGAGCATGGCAATCAGCGGGTCGATCGAACGACGGTCGCCGATGAACCCGAGAGCCGCCGAGATGGAGGCTTGGGTCGCGAGGCTCTTCGCATCGTTGAGCATGTCGATCAAATCCTCCACCAGTTCCTTGTCGCCAAGCAAGCCGAGCGCAATGGCCGCCTGCTTGAGAAGCTCGGGACGATACTTCGACTCGAGGACGATGTCCTTGATCGGGTTGATCGCATCGCGAGCATTCATGAGGCCGAGGGCAACCGCCGCATAACCGCGGGGCTCATCCTGGCTGAGGCGATCCAGCTTCTCGAGCAGGATGTCCTTCGACTCGAGGTCGCTCAAGATGCCTGCGGCGATGCTGAAGGCGCCGACGTCATCAGGACTCTTGGCTTCGTCGAGCTCGGAGCGAAGTGCGCGTGCAAGTTCCTCCGGCATAACGTCGTTCGTCTGAGCCTTGGCCATCTCGCGTCCCATGACACCGATGCCAATGCCTGACCAGCGAGCGCCGGCGGTACTGGCCGAGAGGCCTTTCGCAAGAGCCGAGCTGACCTCCTTGCGGCCCGAAGAGGGGTCGCCACTGGTGCCGCGACGTCCGCCAACCTGACCGAGGGCGATGCGAGCGAAGTAGCGGACCTGCTGGTCGGACACGAAGCCACCGACAGCTGCCAGGGCTTTGCGGATGTCCTTGTCCACATCGTCCTCGTCGCAGTCACCCAGCTGGCCAAGCGCGAGAACAGCACTCTGCTGAATCTCGTTCTTGAACTTCGATGCAGTGCGCTTGCCGATGCAGACTAGCAGCTCTTTCGCAACGGCAGTCTTGACAGCTTCCCTGCGGTCGGCAGGAAGCATGTTGATCAAGCGCGCGAGAGCCGAGGGGGCGTGGGCCTTGACCAGGTAGTGGTTGTTCTCGTCATTGAAGTATCGACGCACGTAGTCGATCTGAGCCATGGCGCTGGCATTCGGCGGAAGGGGGCTTCCGTCCTCGTTGGCCGTTGCGTCCAGAGTCTGGATCGGAACGAGGCCGATACCGATCAAGCAAGCCACCTTGACGTCGCGAGTCGAGGCCTTCGGCGAATCCAAGGCCTCAGCAAGTACCCCAATGATTTTCTGACGAACCTCTTCGCTGGCGGTCTTGTTCCCGATCAGAGAGAGGCCATAAGCGGCGAAAGCGCGACGTCGGAACTCGACTTCGCTCTTGCCGACGGCGGTGCGACCGGCTTGGTTGTCATTCAGAAGGTCCGTCAGGATCTGAACGGACGCATCGTTCGCGAGGATGCCCAGAGAGAGTGCGGCCGTCTCGGAGATCTCCTGGCTTCCATCGGGAAGAAACTTCCGGAAGACCTGCTCGAACTGAGACTCACCGCTCTCGGACTTCTTGTCGCCAATCTTGGCGAGCGCGATCATGCAACCCGTGACGATGTCGTTGTTGGTCTCCCGCTCGAGTGCGGCCAAGAGGGCCGGAACGACCTTGTCTTGGATAACGGCTGGCGACGGACGGAAGCTGTCCTTAGCGCGCGTCTTCTTGCCTTCGCCGGTGAAGAATCCCGCATCACCGGTCTTGGTCTCGACGCTGTGGATCTTCGCCTTCAGGTTGAGGTAAGGGTCCTTGTTGAACTCCCACCAGAAGCTCCACTTCGTGAGTTCGGGACCGAGGTCGACCGCCGTTCCTGTGACTGCGGCTGCTCCGCCTGCGGTCTGGCCGGGGCCACCCGTTCCGGGTGCTCCGGTGATCGGTCCAGCGCCACCGGGCGAACCACCGTCAGGTCCAGCGGGTCCGCCGGGACCACCGGGGCCTTGCGGACCGCCGCCGCCACCGCCACCGCCGCCGCCACCGGGCGGGACCGTGTCGCCGGGACCTCGATAGGTACCGCCGTGACCAATGGAGACGCCTTGGAGGCAGAAACTGCCTGCGGCTATGAGTGTTGCGGCGACTAGGAACTTCTTCATGGATGTCATCGGGTCAGGGTCAGCTTGAGTATCAGCACGCCAATGAATGGACTTGGGGGATAGAGTCTAGGACTCCGTCGGTCACCGGCAAAGGGCGTACCGAGAAGCAGATTCTCCCGGATCCGGTGAATGAAGCCGATCCGAGCGACTCAGGACGTAGAAACGGCAGGTGGGAGGCCGAAATTCGAGCCTGGGGGGAACGCTGCGCTACGCAGGCGAAACACGGCCTGGCACGTCGGAAACCCTGCTGGAAAGCCCGGTCGCAGCAACTCAGGAATCCCGCAGGGTGGCACCCAAATACTGACGGTTCATTCGGGCGATATTTGCAACCGAGATGCCCTTCGGACAGGCCGCCTCGCACTCGAAGTGATTGGTGCAGTTTCCGAAGGCTTCGGCGTCCATCTGCTCGACCATCGCAAGGACGCGCTTGTCTTTCTCCGGCTGGCCCTGCGGCAGCAGATTGAGGTGAGAGACTTTGGCTGCAACGAACAACATGGCCGAGGCGTTCGGGCAGGCGGCCACGCAGGCGCCGCAGCCAATACAGGAAGCGGCGTCCATGGCGAGCTCGGCCGTCGGCTGGGGGACGGGGATTACATTGGCCTCCGGCGCGCTGCCCGTGGAGACGCTGATGAAGCCGCCTTTGGCGATGATGCGATCAAAAGCGCTTCTGTCGACGGCGAGGTCGCGAACGACGGGGAACGCGTTGGCACGCCAGGGCTCGATGTTGATGGTCTGACCATCGTGGAATCGACGCATGTGGAGCTGGCAGGTGGTGATCTCCTCGTCGGGCCCGTGCGCCTGTCCGTTGATGACGAGGGAGCAGGTTCCGCAGATCCCCTCACGGCAATCGTGATCGAATGCAATCGGCTCGATCCCTTCGCCATGCAGCTGCTCGTTGAGGATGTCCAGCATCTCCAGAAAGGACATCTCAGGTGACACGTCTTTTAGGTGATAGGTCTCCATGGCGCCTTGGCTGCCCGCATCTTTCTGACGCCAGACGTTGAGCGTTAGGTTCATATCGGAAGTTGAAGGACTCACTTGTAGCTCCTCTGCGTCAGTTTCACGTTCTCGAAATCAAGTTGCTCTTTGTGGAGTATGGCGGGCTGTCTCTCGCCCTTGTACTCCCAAGCTCCGACGTAACAGAAGTTGTCGTCGTCGCGTTTCGCTTCGCCTTCCTCCGTCTGGCTCTCTTCGCGGAAGTGTCCGCCGCATGATTCCGTTCGGTGCAGTGCGTCCGCTACGAACAGCTCGGCGAACTCGAGGAAGTCCGCAACGCGGCCCGCGTGCTCGAGGATCTGCGTGAAGCACTCTCCGTCGCCCGGGACCGAGAGGTTCTGCCAGAACTCTTCGCGAAGAGCGGCAATCTTGGTAGCCGCGTCTCTGAGACCCGCATCATTGCGGGCCATCCCGCACTGGTTCCACATGAGCAGCCCGAGCTCGCGGTGGAAGCTGTCGGGAGATCGTGAGCCACCCGCGTTCAGGAGTTTGTCGGTCCGTTCGCGTGCTCGCTGTTCGGCTTCGGCGAAGGCGTCGTCGTCGGTGCTGACCTTGGGCAGGGACCTTCCGATGATATGTCCGCCAATGGTGTAGGGGATGACGAAGTATCCGTCGGCGAGTCCCTGCATGAGCGCGGAAGCGCCCAGTCGGTTGGCACCGTGATCGGAGAAGTTAGCTTCGCCGAGTGCGAACAATCCGGGGATGGTCGTCTCCAAGTTGTAGTCGACCCACAAGCCACCCATCGTGTAGTGCACGGCGGGGTAGATGCGCATCGGCACGGAGTAGGGGTCCTCGTCCGTGATCTTCTCGTACATCTGGAAGAGATTGCCGTACTTCGCGCGAATCGCATCGGCGCCGTCGCGCTCGATAGCCGCTTCGAAGTCGAGGTAGACGGACTGTCCAGCTGGTCCGACGCCATACCCGGCATCACAGCGCTCTTTCGAGGCACGCGAAGCCACGTCGCGAGGAACGAGGTTGCCGAAACTCGGGTAGCGCCGCTCGAGGTAGTAGTCGCGATCCTCTTCGGGAATCTGCGCCGACGGGCGGTCGTCGCCCTTTTTCTTGGGGACCCAGACGCGACCGTCATTGCGCAGGCTTTCGCTCATCAGCGTGAGCTTGGACTGGTGATCGCCGGAGACCGGAATGCAGGTCGGGTGGATCTGCGTGTAGCAGGGATTCGCGAAGTCCGCGCCGAGTTTGTGAGCGCGCCACGCGGCGGTCACATTGCAAGCCTTGGCGTTCGTCGAGAGGTAGAAAAGGTTCCCGTACCCACCGGTGCACAGCAAGACCGCATCGGCTTCATGGCGCTCGTACTCACCATTGACGAGGTTGCGCGTGATGATTCCTCGCGCAACGCCATCCACAGTGACGACATCGAGCATCTCCTGGCGCGAGTACTGCTGGACCTTTCCGAGGCCAACCTGCCGCATCAGTGCGCTGTAGGCGCCAATCAGGAGTTGCTGGCCGGTCTGGCCTCGCGCATAGAAAGTCCGGCTAACCTGCGCACCCCCGAAGGAGCGATTGTCAAGGTGCCCGTCGTACTCGCGCGCGAAAGGCACTCCCTGCGCAGCGCACTGGTCGATGATGTTGTTGGCGACCTGCGCCAGTCTGTAGACGTTGGACTCGCGGGCTCGATAGTCGCCACCCTTGACCGTGTCGTAGAACAGGCGATAGATGCTGTCGCCGTCGTTCGGGTAGTTCTTGGCCGCATTGATTCCACCCTGTGCCGCAATGCTGTGCGCGCGGCGCGGGCTGTCCTGGATGCAGAAGGTCTTGACGTTGTAGCCAAGCTCCGCGAGTGAGGCCGCCGCGGAAGCGCCGGCCAATCCGGTGCCGACGACAATGACATTGAACTTGCGCTTGTTCGCGGGCAGCACCAGTTTCAGGTCGAACTTGTGCTTGTCCCAGCGATCCGCGATGGGGCCGGTGGGACACTTGGAGTCGAGCCGACTCGATGTGGTTGTGGTCATCGTCAGGCTCCTAGTTCTTGATGAAGAAGATGTAGATCGGAATCCATGCGAAGGCGATGGCGAAGAGCGCTGCGAGCGCTTTGCCGGTGACCTCGAGGACAGGATTCCACTGCGGATGCGAGGCTCCCAGTGACTGGAACGCGCTGCGGAATCCGTGGCTCACGTGTACGCCGACGATGAGCGAGACGGCGATGTAGATGAAGGCATTGAGCGGCTCGCTGAGGGTCTCGAAGACCGTCGCGGCGGGTGACTCGTGGAATGCATCGTTGAAGCGGAAGTCGAGCAGGTGCTTGATCAAATAGGCGAGGATCAGCGCTCCAGTGATGAACATGGAGGCGGAAGCCGGCGTCTTGGCACCCTTGTCCGCGCGCGCGACGTAGCGATGCTTGCGAGCGTCGCGATTCTCCATGGTGATGCGCACCGCCAGGTAGACGTGAATCACGAAGAGTGCGGCGATGCCTAGCTCACCGAGCACCTTGAAGATGCCCAAGGCGTTCATGAAATCGACGTAGGCGTCGAATTCACTCCCGTCAGTTCCTCCGACCGCGGGGGCCGGCGTCAATTTTAAGTTACCGATCAAGTGCTCGATGAGGAAACCAACGAGCAAGAGTCCGGTCGCACCCATAACGATCTTCTTCCCGAGGGAGGAAGCCAGGGCGTTGCCTATCGGACGGAGCATTCGCGCCACCTATTCATTTTCGGCTGTTCGACGTCAGGACGGGATTTTTGGGAGAAGAGACACTAGCGAAGGCAACGCGGGCGGGCAATCGCGGAGCACTGGAACCAGGGCAATCAGACGCGGTGAACTTCGGTGGGGCGTTGGGAAAAGGAGGCTCCAGGGTTAGGCTTCCGGGAATGTCGAATGTCGAAGATACGCTCAAAGTCGAAGGGCAAACGCGAGTTCACTTGGTCAGACACGGGCGTGTCTCCGCCGAGTGGCGTGGGCGTGTCTATGGCCAACTCGACGTCGCTCTCTCCGATTCCGGAAAGGCGGAGGCGCAGCGCGCAGCGGATGCCCTCGAGGGCCACGAATTCGCGTGCGTGGTGAGCTCGGGACTCGAGCGTGCGGAGTTCGGCGCGGCCTGCATCCGGAGTGCGCGCGGCCTCGAACGCCGCGACGAGTCGGCACTCGCGGAGATCGATCGCGGCGAGTGGGCGGGCTTGCTGCCGAATGAAATTGAAGAGCGCTGGCCGGGCGGCTGGCGCTCGTGGTGGCTCGACCCGGCGCTCCATCGACCGCCCGGCGGCGAGTCACTGGAGGATCTGGAAGCGCGGGTCTTGCCGTGCGTTCAGGGACTCGCGGATGAGTTTTCGAATCGGGAGTTGGCGATCGTCGCGCACAGCTGGGTGATTCGAGTCTGCGTCACGCACGCACTCGGACTTCCTGCCGATGCCGCAACTCGGCTGGAGCTGCCACCCGCGTCCGTCGTTGTCCTCGACTGGCCGCAGGCGCAGGCCGGAGCGCTGAAGCGTCCGACCCTCGCGGGATTCTGCGCAGATCGTGCGCCAGAGCGCCGCGACGCGTGGTTTCGCGGACCGCGTCGGTAGGGCGGTAGTGGGGGAGGCGGCCCCTTCAACGGTCTCCATGGGGGAGTCGCGCCCGCTTCGTCCAAGCCTCGAGAGGGGACGCGACCGCCCCATCAAGGCCTAATTCTTCGAGATGTCGCCGGGCTTCTTGGGCGCCCCACCGAAAGGCGGAAAGCCCGCTCCGGGAGAGCCGCCGGCCTCCGCGCCACCGCCACCGAGGCCTTCGAGGACGCGCTTGAGTTCGAACACGCTCTCCCCGAAGTGATAGGTCAGCCAGATGAAGTAGCAGTCGACGTTGTCCACCGGATCGTCGACCTCGAAGGCCGCCTTGCAGGTGAGATCGCACGGCCGCTCGGCGTTCATGAAGCACTGTTTCTTGGCGGTCACTTGGATTCCTCTGTGGCACTGGCGGCCCGGTTGAGCGAGCGATCCCGCAAGAAGACGACGCTCCAGGAGCCTTCGACGACGGTGTCGCCAGCCTGGTTGCTCACGACCGTCGAGAACTGGATTCGGCCGCGCTTGGGCCCGGGTTCCGGATCGACCCCGATGACCTGGAGTTGGAGGCTGATTGTATCGCCGAAGAAGACGGGCTTTCGGAACTGAATCTCGATCTCGGCCAGCGCGGAGATGGTCCCGTCGAAGATGCCCGTGCCATGCGCCAAGCCGCTTGCGATGGCCTCGATCAGGAGGCCGTGAGCGATTCGCTTCCTGAAGACCGAGCGGCGTGCGTGTTCCTCATCCACATGGATCGGGTTGTAGTCACCCGAGAGTCCGGCGAAGGCCACGACATCGGCCTCGGTAACGGTTCGGGCGGCGGAGTCGAAGGTCTGGCCGAGCGCGTAGTCCTCGAACCAACGGCCGCGCGGAGCTCCTGGTGCTGTGTCGGTCATGCCGCGGAAGGTACAGAGTGCCGGTCGGCAGGCAAGCGCGATTCGCGGCGGGGCAGCAGTCAGACCGGCCCCTGGGCGCTACAGAATACATCGAATGCAACCTAACGTACATTATCCGACGCAACGAAAGGAGAGCCAGGAGGGGGCCCTGGGACTGGAAACCCAAGCGTCCAGCCTCCTGAGCCGGCCTCTCGTAACGCCACTCTTCGCCTTGGCCAAGTCCACGCAACCGTCCGGCTTTCCCGCTGCACCGAGCGCTCCATGGAACTCGGCGTCCCGGATCGACATGATCGTTTCATGAGTCCCCGAAATCGCTTCCTCGCTCTCTTCGCGCTCTTCCTCGGTGCATGCCAGGGCGTGCCTTCCAGCACGGCGGCTCCGGTGCTAACCGACCTGCCCATCAGCTACGAGCCGTTTACGCGCGTTCATGTCGAATGGAAAGAGCGTATGCCCCAGAGCTATGCCTTTCGCGAAGTCGTCGGCGACTACCGGCTCACCCGGGCCGAGCTCAATGCGTTCCGCCTCGAGGCCTATCGATTCGGACTCCAGGTCGCCGGGCCGGCCTTCTGTCTGTTCTACGACGATCCCGGTGAGACGCCCATCGACCAGCTGCGCGCGCGCATCTGCCTGCCCGTTCATGCCGGCGAAGATCGTCCCGGACCGTGGACCTTCGAAACCCTCCCGAGACAGACAGTCGTGTATGCCGCGGTCGCGGGTCCGCACGGCAAGGTTCCGCTGACCTACTCCGCTCTGTTCAACTTCATTGCAGAGCACGGCTGGACACCGAACGGTCCGATCCGAGAGCTCTACCTCGCCGATCCACAGCTCGACTCGCGCATCAAAGAGACACTCACCGAGGTCCAGCTGCCCTGGGCGCCGGCGCGCTAATTCGACTCACGCTTTGGGCTGCAGGATGTCGCGTACAAGTGCGGGGTAGCAACCGACAATTGTAAGTGCGTCGCCACTTCTCAGTGCGCGCACGAGATCGCCTTGCAGTAGATGCTCTCGAACTCGGTCATCGAGCTCGAAGCTCTGGTCGGCGTGCTCCACACGCTTCGCGCGCAGATCCGCTTCGATCTGATAGAGCAAGACGCGACTGCTGGGCGCATAGTCATCCAGGAGTTGATTCGCGGTTACGAGTCGCGGCAGAGACTCGGAGAGCTCGGCGAAGTCCTCACCGAAGTTGGCCCAGAGCTCGACGCTGTGTTCTTGGTCGGCCCAGCGACAGAACTGTTCGAGAGCTGTGAGCGCCTGGCGCGCGTCTGCGCCGCTCGTCAGTTCTCCCTTCTCGATCAGGTAGCAACCGCTGAAGAGCAGCAAGTCGTTGTGGGTCACATCTTCGAACGCGCCGATGTGTGCCGCGAATGTGGCGAACTGATGCAGCGCTTTCGAGTTGAGCTCCGGTTCGTGGTTGGCCGCGCGCTCCCAGAGGAACTCCTCGACCATGGCGCCGACAACGCCGGGAAAGTCGGGCACCTTGTCACCGGCGTCTTCGGACGAGCCCGGTTCGAGACCGAGGTCCTGCTCGAGCTGCTCGAAGGCATCCTCGATGCGCCCACCGGAGGCACGCGCTGCATCGAATGCGAGCAACGCTCGTTGAGCTTCGTTCGAGGAGAGCTGCAGCTCGGAGTCGGTTTCTTCGCGTGTGCTCGACGGGGCGCCTTCGCGCAATTTGGGCGTGCTCAACATGGTCCATGCAGCGAGCAGACGTGCGCGCGCTTCACCCAGATCGACATCGCTCCGAAAGGCGAGCTCGGCCAGTATTCCGCCGAGTATATCGCTGCCGCCGGGAGCCAAATCGCCGGGGTCGAAAGGCTCTTCGGCCAAGGCCTCGAAAATCTCCTCCGCGTCCCCCGTCGTGAGACCTTGAGCGACGAGCCACTCACGACACTCCGCCAGGACTTGCTCGAGACTCGGTAGTTCCGGAGCGGGTCCAGCCGCAGCGGTCGGTGCGGCGGGAGCGGGAATCATCGAGCTCTGGAAGAACAGTGTCTCGATGGTCTGTTGGGAGAGCCGCGGGACACCGCGACGTTCGTCGCGCGCTTGGCTCAGGTCGCGGCGCAGTGCATCGGCGAGGTCTTGGTTGCGCACGCAGGCCGCGGCGGCCGAAGCGACGAAGACTCCATCACTCACCGGATAGAGCCGCCCCACCAACAAGTCCCCCACCTGGAACTCGGTCGCTGCCTCGGGCTCGACGAGCGGATACTCACCGACACCGGAGAGGTCGCGAACCCAGACTCCGCTGCCCGGCTCGATACTGGTGACTTCGAAGACGCCGACCCGCGAATCGATGAGTCCGGGCAAGAGCGGCGCGAGGTCTTCGCCGACCTGCTCGAGCCAGTCCTCGGCCAGAGCTCGAGCTCCGACTCCACCGAACTCCGCATGGGGACGTTCGAAGAGGAACCACTCGAAGAGTCGCCTCTCGGCGTCGATCGAAGAGACTTGGTTTCCGGCCGGGCCGAAGAACTCCAGTCGTGCTTTGGCCAGCTCGGCGGCGTGCTCGGCGCTGGCCAAGGTCAGGCTCTTGAAGGCCTCGAGAGCCTTCTGAAAGACGGCGTTCTCGGTGCCAAATGGGTTCGGGATTGAAGGAGACATGCGCCGTAGATTCTACCCCAAGTCGCGCGGGTGCTCTACGCGAGCGGAGTCTCCAGTTGTCGTAACAGTGCAGCCCCCGAGCGAAAGCGCTGGAGCCTTTCCTGTGACGGGCTCGGCACCTTTGGTAGCTTGCGGCGCTTCGGAGTTCACAGCCCCAACACAACTGCCATGGATGCATCCTCACTAGACCTCGCCTGGGTCGACATCGTCGGATTGATCGTTCTCGGCATCATGTTCGTCCTCGGGATTTTCCGGGGGCTCTGGTGGCAGGTCATTCGCCTCGTGGGGATCACCGGCGCCGTGCTGCTTGCACGGGCTCTGAGTCCCCCCCTGGCACCCGTTCTCCAGGACACGTTTCCGGACCTGGACGAGCGCGTTGCATCGGGTGCCGTCTGGCTGACGATCTTCATTCTCGGGCTGGCCGCCGCGACACTGCTCGGCGTCGTCGGGCGCAAGCTCCTCAAGACCATGCAGCTCGGTCTGGCCGATCGAGCGGGTGGCGCGCTCGCGGGGCTCTTGACGGGCGCACTGATTCACATCGCTTTCGTGGCCACGGCCTGCCAGCTCGCGCCGGAAGCCTGGGTCTCCAACAACTTCGGCGGCACCTACAGCGAGAAGGCTCTCGAGGTTGCGGGCACCCAGTGGGAGCTGATCGTCGGTCCCGAAGCGCGCCGCAATCTGGACGAGCTCTTCAAGAACGCGGGCGAGAAAGTCCCGAGCTCTTCCGACATCAAGGACGCTCTCAAAGAAGACCTGAAGGACGACCTGGAGAAGGCCGTCGACGCGGTAGACGCGAAGGTTCGTTAGAGAGCGTCTCGCGAAGCAGCGAGTGTTCTATTCGCTCGCGGGCCCTGTAGCCGGAGCCGCGTCCTCGAAGAGATCGATGAGGTACGGAGCGTGTTGCGGGAAGACTTCCGTGAAGCCGCGCACGACGTCGGCGGCAGCCGCGACTCGTCCGTCCGCAATCAGGATCTCCGCGATGATGCGGATGTGAGCGGGATTGCCCTGGTCGAAGGAGAGCGCCTCCTTCGCGGCGCTGATCGCGCGCTCCGGATCCTTGTACATGAGGGCGCGTGAGAGCCCCGCCCATGCGGAGGGTTCGAGCGGAGCCTTGCGAGTTACGTACTCGAAGTGCTTCACGGCTTCGTCGTGGCGATTGGCTCTGAGCAGGAGGTGTCCGATCGAGAGGTGCGCGTCCTTGCTCTTGGGTCGTTCACCGATCCAGCCTTCTGCAACTCGCAGCGCATCGTCATTGAGGCCCGCCATGCGATAGGCGTGGATCAGCTCGGCCCAGCGCGGCGCCGTCTCCTTGAGGTAACCCTGTGCGGCTTCCGCGGCGGCCATCAGCATGGCCGGGTTGCGTCGCTCGACGGGCTCGATCGACGGACACATCACGAGCGGAAGCTTGCGCCACTTCGTGGTCCCGAAGTTGGGGTCGTGCTCCTTGTTGTGGCACTGCTCACAAGAGGCAGAACCGCTCGGCGAAAGGAACTCGGGATTGAAGTAGCTCGTGCCACCGGACATGTGATCTGCGCCGGGGCCGTGGCAGGCCGCGCATTGCACGTTCTCGAAGCCCGCGTGCCTCCCCGGACGATGGAAGCCTCCATCGAGGCGATAGCCGACGGTGTGACAGTAGAAGCACTCCGCGTCGACTTCCTGGCGAGTCGTCTCGAGCGTGGCGAGCGCAAAGCTGTGGCGGGTCGCTTTCCAGAACTCGACCTGGCGCGGATGGCACTTGGTGCATGCCTCGGGCCCGACGTAGCGCACGGCTTGATTCTGCTGCTTCACGCTCTTCGCGTTCTTCAGCTTCCAGAGCTCCTGCAGCTCTTCGTGGTAGGCGTCGATCCTCGTGAGCGCATACTCGTCCCGAGGAATCGCGCGGTGCATCGGCTTCTGCGTATGAATGAAGCGGTTGACGTCTTCGACTTCATTCAGGTTGTTGAAGGCGCGTTCGGCGCCGTTGATGAAAGCGACCTTGTCTTCGTAGAAGAGCTTGTAGTCCTCGGGCGGGTGCGCCTTTTCTCGCTTGCCGATGGCGTCGAACTCCGCGATCGCGACCTCGAGGTTGTGCTCGATCTCGCCTCGGTTGCTCTCGTCGACCAGCTTGCCGTGGCCTCGCTCCTTGCGCTTCGCCTTCCCGAAGAAATACTCGTCGGGTTGCGGCCACCACCAGTCGACACGGTCGACACGCGAGCCTCGGAACAGCGAGATCAAGACCGGCGTCCGCTCAACGATGTAGCGTTCCTTCTCCGCGTCGCCGACGTGCCCGCCGAAGATGAGGTCGATCTGCGGGTGCGCTTCGGCCAGCTTTCGGTTCAGGTTGAAGCCCAGGTGCGAAGCGCACAGGATCAAGTCGGTCTGCGGAAGCAGCTCTTCGACGATCTCCTTCGCGCGCGTCTTCCAGTTCTGTAGGCGCAGGCCCTGAGGGCGCAGCTTGACTCCGACGTCGATGAGCTTGGGCTCTTTGGCGATCGGTTGTTCCACCTTGGGCGCGAGCAGGCTGAAGATGCCAATGCGCTTGCCGCCGCGCTCCACGATCACGTAGCTCTCGAACGGACGCTCGCCATTCTTGTCGACGAGGTTCCCGCACAGCATCGGAATACCGAAGCGCGCCTCGAGCTGCTTCAAGTTGTCTACGCCAAGCGTGAGCAGGTCGTTCTCACCGAGAGCCATCGCCGAACAACCGAGGTCCGCCCAGACGGAGAGAAAGGTCGCCGCTTTGGCCGGGATCTGCTGGAGCACCGCATCGTCCAGAACGAAGTCTTCCGAGACGAGGTCACCGGTCTCGACGAAGAGCGAGTTCGGGTTGGCCTCCATCTCCGTTCGGATATAGGTCGCCGATCGATCGATGCCGCCGATCTGACCCGAGACACAGCCGCAGGGTTCGATGTAGCCGTTGATCGTTCCCGTGAAGAACAGCGAGAGGTCCGCGCGATCTCCTCCGCCGCCCGAACAGGACAGCGCGAGAGAACTGAATAGTGCGGCGGCGCAGAGCTTCAGTCGGGAGGCGAACATCGTGGCTTTCATTGGAGGAACGGAGCGGGTGCGAAGCAGGGTAATACGGCCATGCCGCGGATCTACGAGCGGAGACCGGGATTTTTGAGCTGGCCGCTAGGCAGCATGAAGCTCGTGAAACCAGGCGAGGCTCTCTCTCAGCTTCGGCTCGAGTGCGCCGCGGAGCGTCAGGCTGCTGAGCGAGCAGGTGCCACAGGCTCCGATCAGGCGAACCGAGACGTCTCCGTCGTCCGAGATGCGAATGACCTGCATGTCGCCGCCATCCGCTCGAAAGAGAGGCCGCAGCTCCTCGAGGATCGCTTCCACCTCGGCAATACGCAGCGGGTCTCCCTCGGGCACGATGGCCTGATCGGAAGAGGCGCTTTTAAAGAGGCGAGAGAGGAAGCTCATGGGGTTGGGGGCGACTCGAAACTGAGGAGCCAGCTCGTGGGGCTGGTTCGAAAGCTCGACCCTGGAAGTGAGCGCGTCAGCTCGGCTGCAAGCTCGGCGAGCCTCTCCCCCACTTCACTATAGCCCCTGAGTACGTACTGAGAGTCCTCATGCCGGAAGCTCCACTCGCTAAGGGTCGAGTCCTCCTCGAAGCCGGCCACGAACAGAGCGCTGGCGACCGCCCAGGGAATCTTCCAGTCGGCACCGGCCACCTCGATCGTCGTGAGGGGTTCGGTTGGGACGGTCAGGTCGCGTCCCGCCGCGACAAGGAGCGCTCGCACTCGATCGACGAGAAAGGTCAGGCCGGCGCGTTCGCGACGGGCGAGCAGAATGTCCTCGCCTGCAGCTGCAGCCAAGACGCCGAAGAGCCACCCGGTCTGACGGCTGCGCTGCAGAACCTCTTGGTCACTCTCGAGCGTCGTGGGGTCTTCGGAGATGCGCGCTCGGAGCCCATCCAGGCTCAGGGTCAGCTCGCCGAGCTCCGCGACCAGGAGCGCTCTCAGCGGCTCGTACAGCGGACCTCGCGGCCATGGCGCCCGGGGCCAGTCCGCATTCCCACTCGCGCTGTGCTCAGGCTCATTCATCGCGCCGCTCGCATGATCCACCGCTCACTAGATCGCCGCGTGGCAGTCTCGATCGGGGAGCCGAGTGAGCTCCCGGGATGGAGGCCAGGATGGAGAATGGTGCCGAGGGGGGGAATCGAACCCCCACTCCCTTGCGAGAAATGGATTTTGAATCCATCGCGTCTGCCAATTCCGCCACCCCGGCACGGGGGCGCACAAGATGCGGTGTCGTCGCGGGTTTGTGCAAGTAGACAGCGAGACTTTATTGCCCGGGTCGAGCCGCGGCCGGACGGCTGTTCAGGGCTCCATCTCGAAGCGCGACGTGCAGGCCGTGTGCGATGCCCTCGGCCTTCGAGGCATACAGCAGAGCGGCGCGAATCCCCGGTAGGTAGGCCTCTCTCGAGAGCGCTTCGTGCGTGAGGTTGAGCCGCTCGTGCTCGCTCTCGAACAGAACCTGTTGGAGTGCGTTCGCATCGGGGATTCGTCGAGACTCGATCGCGACCTCCAAGCTCTCTCGAACCGCACCGATTCGCCGAGAGGTGTCGAGCGCAGTTCCCGAGGGCGAGTCCAGCTTCTCGGGAGAGTGAGTCTCGACGATTCGCGCGGACTCGAAAGGCGCGGTCGCGATAAGCTCGGCCGCCAGTTGGAGCGCACACATCCCGAGGCTGAAGTTGGGGACGACGATTCCACCGAGCTTCGTTTCGCGCGCGCAAGCGTCCAGCTCGGCGACCTCTTCTGGCGTAACGCCGCTCGTGCCAATCACGGGGCGAAGGCCCGCTGCGAGAATGGCGAGCCCGTGCTGAAAGCCGAGACCTGCGGCAGTCACGTCGATTGCGAGCGCTCCGGAGTGTGGACGCAGAGCGGCGCCCAGGTCTTCGTCGCGTTCGATGCGGCTGACGAGCTCGAACTCAGCGGAGCCTTCGAGCCAGGGACAGATCAGAGTGCCCATACGCCCGGCCGCCCCGACGACGATCACGCGTCGGGCGCTCACCGTCGAAGCTCTTCGCGTTGCAGTCCGGCCGCGAGGATGCCCAGGCACAACGCTCCGAAGTCGAGGCCGGCTTCTGCGGCCGCGAGCGGAAGCAGCGAGCGCGGCGTCAGTCCGGGCAGAGAGTTGAGCTCGAGGAAGACGGGATCGCTGGCAGCTTCCCGCGCATGCGGAATGATGAAGTCGGACCGCGAGTAGCCGTCGCAGCCGAGCGCGCGATGAATGCTGAGCGCGCGCTCGCGAATCCGGTTGCAGGTCTCCGCTCCCAGGCTCTCCGGTGGACAGAACTCTTCCGCACCGGTCTCCGAGTACTTCTCTTCGTAGTCGAAGAAGCGCCCGTCGTGCGGACGAATCTCCACAGGCATGAGTGCGCGGGGATCGCCATCGCGATTTCCGAGCACTCCGCAGGCGACCTCGATGCCCTCGGTCCACGACTCGATCAGGACCTCGTCACCGGTCTCGAGGATCGTGAGCGCGGCATCGCGCGTCTCGTCGACGGTCTTGCTACGCGTGACTCCGACGGACGAGCCGCCGCGTCGTGGTTTGACGCACACTCCGGCCGGTGAGCGCTCGAGCAGCGCCAGGAAGGTGTGCTCTTCTTCAGCGTTCCAGAGTGCCCGATCCACCACGAGACCATCGGCGAGCTGGAGTCCGGCCTGGGCGGCGACGAGCCGCGAGACCCATTTGTCCATGGACGCAGAGGCCGCGTACATCGAAGAACCAGTGAACGCCTTTCCCGCGGCAGCGAGCAGGCCCTGGACGTGACCGTCTTCTCCGTCGCCTCCGTGAAGAGCGAGGAAACAGATGTCGACCTCGCTCAAGCTCGCGAGGAATTCAGTCGCGCCGCCGGGCTGGCCCACGAGCTTCCAGCGCTCTTCACGGTCGAGCTCGATGCCGATCACGCGCTGTGGCCCGTGACCCGCGCTAGAGGTCTCTTGGAGTGCCTCGAGTACGGAGTGTCCGGTGATGAAGGAGACCTCGGCTTCGCTGGAGGTGCCGCCGTAGACGACGGCGACGGTCTGCGACTGGAGGGCACGGTCGCCCTGGCAAGCATGCTCGAGGTTGAAGAAGGCGTTCACGGTGGGCTCGCGGAATCGATGAACCGGTCGCCGCGCGGCGCTCGGTCGTTATCGATTCACGCTACCAATTCCGGAGGGCTCGATCACGCTAGCCGGCCGAGATTAGAGAGCGCTCGACTAGCCGTCGTAGTGGTGGCCTTTGGGCGTGATGGCCGGCCGGGAGCGGGCCTTGATGAACGCTTCGCGGCTCTCCGCCACCATGGGGTCGATCTCGACAGGGATGATCCCGTCGGCGTCGGCGGGCGGGAGCTCGCGTCCGGCAGCCTTGACCCAGTCGGCGTACATGGCGCACAGGTCCCTGCGCGCGGTCTCGGGAGAGTCTCCGCCCTTGGCGTTCTTCACCGGACTAAACTCGAGCGCACGTGAGACCTCGAACGTGACGCTGTTGGAGGCCTGCGACAGCGCGTCGAAGACGAAGGTCTCGAACTTGGTGCCCCAGCTCTCCGTCTGCGTGCCCTTCGGTCCGCAGACCTTCATCTTCTTCCGCGCCAGGTGCCACGGGAGCTTGAGCCCATCTTTGGTGAGGGTGTCGATGAAGTGGCGGTCGATCGCGTGAACCGCGATGTTGCCCGCGCGGAACCTCAGTCCGCCACTCGCGTCGCGCGCCTTGCGCAGGTCGTCCGAGAGATCGGAGTACTCGATGATGCCCATCATGCCGTCGATGCGACCGAGTACACCGACCTTCTCGTCGGGCTCGGTCTTCTCGACGACCTTGCTCGACATGTTCGCGTCGGCGAGCCGGTGCAATCCGAAGAACATCGGATCGGCGGGACGCACCAAAGGATTGTCGACCTGGAAGTAGCTGACGAGATCGATCTCGCGCTGCTCCATGTCGCGCAGCGCACCGGAAGTCTGGAGCGCTTCGAGCACTCCGCCGTGTCCATTGGGTGCCAGGAAGAGCTCGTGCTTCTTGGCCATCAGGATGTGACCGTCGTCGTCCAGCGCGGGAAGCATGGCTTGCGAGAAGAAGAAGATGTCTTCTTCGGGGAGGCCGAAGAAGTGGTGCTCCTTCATGAAGGTGCGAGTGGCCGCGTCGTTCTGGACGGAGGTCATCACGTACCACGGCATCGGACAGTCGTAGCGCTTCGAGGCGGCACGAAGGCGACGGCCGTGGGTCTCGAAGAGTGTGCGGCCGCTGACGGGGCCCACGGGGAAGGCGCCCTTCGGACCGTTGTAGCCGAGGCGAGAAGCCTGGCCACCGGCGACGAGGACGAACCCGACTCGGCCTGCGCCGAGCAACACGTCGCCGAGCTGCGAAGCCCGGCGCGCTCGCTCTTCAGTAGCCCCGTTGCGTTTGAGAGGAAAGGTCTCCGGCGGCTCGAGCTCACCTTCGAGTTCGACGGCCCCTCCCGACTTCTGAAGCTCGCGAAGTTGAGCGACGACGTCGAAATCGAGCGCATCGATTTGCGCGAGGAGTGAAGCCTGCTGCGGCTCGGAGAGGTCCGACCAGAAATCGAACAGGTGCTCTTGGTCGGCAGCCGTTGCGGCAGCGCGGAGCTCGGACTCAGTTCGCGTCATCGTCATTCACGTCAATCAAGATTTTGAGCACCCCTCGCTGGGAGGCTCGATCAAAGGCTTGCTGGCCTTCGGAGAGTGGATAGCGGGCTTCGATCATCGGGCCGACAATCAACCGCCCGTCCGTCAGGGCGTCCAACGCGGGCTCGAAGGGGCCGCATCGCGATCCCAGCAAGGTGACTTCATCGACGACCAACCGGGAGAGGTCCAACTCCGCGTTGGCCTCGGGTGATCGTTCTGTGGTTGTCTTCAAGACTACGGTACCTCTGGGGCGAACGGCGGCTAAAGCAGAGACAATTCCTCGAGGGTCCCCGCTGGCTTCCACGACCAAGTCGTATTGCCCCGCGAGGCTGCTCTCTGCCTGCTGGCCGACGTATTCGATACCGTCCGGAAGCCACGCCGCTCGCTCGGGGTGACGACCGAAGAGGTCCACCTGAACCCCTTCCGATGCGAGCACTTGAGCGCAGAGAAGTCCGAGTCGCCCATCCCCTTGGACGAGGGCCTTGGTTCCTGCGCGCAAGTCGACCTGCTCCCGAATCTCGAAGGCCGCGGCCGCCGGCTCGACGAAGGTCGCCGAGTCGGTGGAGAGCTCCGTGGGAACCAGGTGCAGGTTCGAGGTCGGAAGCCGGAGCTGCTCGGCGAATGCGCCGGAGCGGTTCAGGATGCCCAAGACTGTTCGCTGCGTGCAGTGCCGCGGCAGCCCTTGCGCGCAGAAGACACAGGAGCCGCAAGAGGCGTTGATCTCCCCGACGACACGCTGGCCTTCGAGGGGACCATCCAGCGCCACACCGACGAACTCGTGCCCGGGCACACCACGAAAGTTCATGTAGCCCCGCTGGAGCGCGAGGTCCGTAGCGCAGATGCCCGCGCGAAGAATCTTCACGCGGGTCTCCTGGGGCGCGGGTGCAGGCTCTTCGAGGTCAGTCCGGAGTTCGAGAGTTCCGTTGTCTATCCAGAGCCCGTGCACGCGCGGTTAGCTTGCCGATGCAGACGGGGTAGCAGGCTCGGCGGAGAGCACTTCGAGCATATTCTCGGTGAGTTTCTCCATCGCCTCGAAGCGCTTTTCGATAGCGACCTGTCGTGCGACGAGTCGCTCGACGACCGGCGGAAGAATGGCTTCACGCGTGTAGTTGTTGATCATGTTGATGATCTCAGCGCGGTCGGCATCGGGAAGCTTGTGGAAGTGGTACTGGTATTTCGTGTGCAGGACTTCTTCGCATATGTCCATGCACTCGCCTGCGATGGCGTCGACATCCTTGACGGCGTGTTCTGTGCGGAAGACGTCGACTTTGTACGAGTGAAGCAGTTCCTTGAAAGCTTTGCGCATGCTTGTTGGAAGGCCCTCCTGGGCCGAGGTATTGGGGGGGGGGAGGAGTCAGAGACCCAAGCGCTCGGGGGATGGCGCCGTCATGCGCCGACCCCTGGAAATCATCCTAACTCAAGTGAGCGAATAACGGTGAGAGCAGAGGCTGGCAAGCGCCTCGGAAATCGCCGGACGAGGTCCTGTTGCGCAGTATTTCGGCGCCGGGCTACGTCCAAAGCCCTGGCGCTCCCCCAGCGCGGATCGAGCGCCAATAGGCGGAACCCCTAGTCCTGTTTTCCGATGCAGATCGAGACGTTGTGCCCACCGAACCCGAGGGAGTTCGAGAGCACGTTCCGGATCTTCAGGTCGCGGGCCTCACGCGGCACATAGTCCAGGTCGCAGTGAGGGTCGGGGTTCTCGAGATTCCGGGTCGGGTGCACCTGGTCGTGGAAGACCGAGAGCGTCGAGACGACGAGCTCCACTGCCGAGGAGCCTCCCAGGAGGTGCCCGATCATGGACTTGCTCGAGGAGATCGCGATCGATTTGGCATGGTCGCCGAAGCAGCGCTTGATCGCGGTGGTCTCGATCGCGTCGTTGAACTTCGTGCTGGTGCCGTGAGCGTTGATGTAGTCGATCGTATTGGGATCGATGTCGGCCTGCCGCATGGCGATCTTGAAGGCCCGTGCGGGCCCGCTGCCGTCTTCCTTGGGGGCGGTGATGTGGAAGGCGTCGTCCGTGGAGCCGTAGCCCTTCATCTCGGCGTAGATGCGGGCGCCCCGGGCCTTGGCTCGCTCCATCTCCTCGAAGACCAGCACGCCAGCTCCCTCGCCCATGACGAAGCCATCGCGCTCGGCATCGAAGGGACGCGAAGCGAGGGACGGGTCCTCGCGCTTGGAGAGTGCCTTGGCCGAGGCGAAGCCGGCGACGGCCAGCGGCGTGGTCGCCGATTCAGCGCCACCGGTGATGACCATATCGGTCTCGCCAGATCGAATGCTGTTGAAGGCCATCGCGATGGCGTGTGCCGACGAGGCGCAGGCGCTCGAGGTGGTGAACGTGGTGCCGAGCAAGCCAAAGCGAATCGCGACTTGACCGCTCACGGCGTTGGCCATGATGCGCGGGATGAAGTGCGGACTGACGCGACGCGGGCCGCGCTCTCGCATGACCGCGCCCTGCTCTTCGATTCCAGTAATTCCGCCGATGCCCGTGCCGATGATGCAGCCGAAGCGCTCGCGCATCTCCTCGGTTTCCGAGGCCGGGTCGAAGCCGGCATCCGCGAGCGCTTCTTCGGTCGCCTTCAGCGCGAACATGCTGAAGGGATCCAGCTTGCGGAAGTCGGGAGCTTCGAAGGCCTCGGTCGGATCCCACTTCACACTGGCCCCGATCTTGATCGGCGAGTCCGCAGTGTCGAACTGAGTGATCATGCCGACTCCATTCTCACCTGCGAGGAACGCAGGCCAAGAAGTCGCTACATCGGGCCCCAGTGCATTGACGGTGCCCAGTCCGGTGATCGCAATTCGGCGCATTGGATTATTCTTCGAAGTCCGAGCGAGCACACCGCAGGCGTGCAGGCCCATAACGAGCAACTCTACTGAGGAGTCCGATGATCCCAAGACCGGCACTCCGCGATTGGAATGCCGAGGGCACCGACGAGTTGCTGGGGATGATCGAGGTCATCGCAGAAAGCGGAGCGAAGCAACGGCCTGATGGCGTCAGGCCGTTCTCCCCTACTGCTTTCCTGAAATGTAGGTGACCGCCGCGCCGACGGTCTGGATGGTTTCGGCATCCTCGTCTGGAATGGAGATCTCGAACTCGTCCTCGAATTCCATTACCAGCTCAACGGTATCCAGCGAATCAGCGCCAAGATCGTTGATGAAGGATGTCTCCAGCGTGATCTTGTCGGGGGTTGTCCCCATCTGATTGCAGACGATCCGCTTGACGCGATCTTCGACAGAGGGATTGGTCACGGTTGGTTTCTCCTGAGAAGTTGAGAGGATCACCCGAGGCACTCGCCCGGAGTTCCAGGGATTGTACGCCTTAGACTGAGCGGGCGGCACGGACTCGCGGGGACACTCCCTGCGAGATGTTCGGATTGTGAGGAATGAGCATGCGAGGAATGAGCATGCGAGGATTGAGCTTCTGCTCGCGGCGCATTTCTATGCTGATGCCGGCGAACATTCTATGCCCGGCACCCAAAAAGGCGCTCAAATGCGAGCGTTGGCGAAGATTCTCGCGCTGCATTAGAGGCTCAGGCCCCCATCGACAACGATGGTCTGGCCCGTGATGTAGTCGCCGCCCGGGCCGAGCAGGAACTCGACGACGTGCGCAATCTCTTCCGCGGAGCCGATCCTTCCAAGGGCAATCGAGGCCGCGAGCTCTTTCGAGGCCGCCTCGTCGATGTCCGCGGTCATGTCGGTCTCGATGAATCCGGGGGCAACCGCGTTCACACAGACACCGCGACCGGCGAGCTCTTTGGCCAGCGAGCGGGTGAGCCCGATGACACCGGCTTTGCTCGCAGCGTAGTTCGACTGACCGGCGTTGCCGGTGATGCCGACCACCGATGTGATGTTCACCACGCGACCGCGACTCTTCATGAGCGGGCGTGAGGCGGCACGCAGGAAGTTCCAGGTGCCTTTGAGGTTCACGTCGAGGACGCGATCGTAGTCCTCTTCGGACATCCGCAGAATCAGCCCATCGCGCGTAACGCCGGCATTGTTGACCAGGCAGTCGATTCCGCCAAGCTCCTTGCAGACGCTCTTGATCAGAGCATCGACAGCTTCCGACGAGGCGACGTCGACGCCGAACGCTTGTGCTTCCGAACCTGAGTTCGGGTTAGCCGCGTTGCAGGCCGCGACGGTCTCGGCGCAGTTTTCGGCGGAGGTTGCGACGCAGACGACGCGCGCGCCTTGCTCGGCAAGACGAAGTGCAATCGCGCGGCCGATGCCACGCGAGGCGCCGGTGACGAGCGCGACCTTGTTGTTCAGTGGAGTGTCGATGGCTGGATACGGGTTGAAGCTCTTGTAGCGAGAGGGCTCCGATTCGGTGCGGGACTATATCGACGCTGTGCGAGTGCTGCAACGCCGCTTCAGAACGCCCCTTGAAACGCTCTTCGTGCGCTAGATCGCCTCCAGATCGGCGGGCGTCGCGAGTGAGCGTACTTCCGCGCTGGCGTCGATCCTACCCATCAACCCACTCAGCACTTTTCCGGGGCCGGGCTCCAGGTACTTGGTCACGCCTTTGGCGAGCGCGTTGCGCATCGACAACTCCCACCGGACCGGTGAGCACACCTGCCGGGCGAGGAAGGAGCGAATCTTTTCCGGATCGGTGACCTCTTCGCCCGTGACATTCGTCGCGAAAGGCAGACTGGGCGGCTTGATCTCGACTTCGGAGAGAGCGGCCTCGAGGCGCGCTTGCGCGGGTGCCATGCACTCGGAGTGAAAGCCTCCAGCGACGGTCAGGCGGCGCGTGCGTCGAACTCCCGCATCCCTGGCAGCAGCGGCAGCGGCCTCGAGGGCGGCGATCTCTCCGGAGAGAATGACCTGCCCGGGAGCGTTCAGGTTGGCCACGGCGCAGATGCCGTGCTGGCTGCCGATGGCGGCCAACTGAATGGCTTGTTCCTCGGTGCCGCCTGTCAGGGCCAGCATGGAGCTCTCACACAACTCGCTCGCGTCCTGCATGGCCTCGCCGCGCAGTCGCACCAGGCGCAGAGCGTCCGAGAAGGTCAGGGAACCGACGAACCACAGTGCGGTGTACTCCCCCAGCGAGAGCCCGGCCGCGAAGGGGCTGCCTTCCGTGACAATATCCTCTTCGCGCAAGACACGGACGATCGCCACGCTGGTCGTCAAGATCCCGGGCTGAGCGATGTCGGTGCGGTTGACGCCATCGCCTTCGGCCCAGCAGGCGTCGGAGAGTGCGAAGCCCAAGACGTCGTTCGCTTCATCGAAGGTGTCGCGAGCCGTCGTAAAGGCCTCGCACCAGTCCTTGCCCATTCCGGCGAACTGGGCGCCTTGCCCCGGAAACAGAAGTGCTTCTTCCATCGGTCAAACTCCTCGGGTCGGCCCAGGCATGGTGGGCGCTTCAATCGCGGCTTGCATCGGTTCGAGGCACGAGCGGGCTACCAGCGAATCAGGTTGGCGCCCCAGGTCAACCCAGCGCCGAAGGCGACGAGTACGACCAGCTTTCCCTTTTCGAATCGGCCCGCGCGAATCGCTTCGTCCATGGCGACGGGGACCGTCGCGGCCGAGGTGTTGGCGTAGTGCTGAATGTTGACCATGACCTTCTCGTCGGTCATGTCGAGCCGGTCGAGAGCGGCATCGATGATTCGTCGGTTGACCTGGTGCGGGACGATGAGACCCAGCTCGTCTTCGTCGTAGCCTTCCATCATCTCGGCGATCAGCTGGCTCATGTGGGTAACGGCGAAGCGGAAGACATCGCGCCCACGCAGGTGTATCGTGTGGTCGCCGGCCTCGACCGTCTCGTGCGTCGGCGGGTTGGCGGAGCCACCTGCCGGAATGTGAATAAAGTCGAACCCCGAGCCGTCGGCTCCCAGCACCGACTTGAGGATCTCGCCCTGGCCACACTCGTCGTGCGGCATCAGGACCGCTGCGCCCGCTGCGTCTCCAAAGAGGATGCAGGAGCCGCGATCGTTCATGTTGACGAAACGCGAGAGGACCTCGGCACCGATGACCATGACGCGCTTCGATCGACCGGAGGCCACGAAAGCCTCTCCGGTGCTGAGCGCGGTCAAGAAGCCCGTGCAGGCCGAGGCGACGTCGAAGGCGCCCGCTTTGGTCGCGCCGAGCCCGTGCTGAACGAGACAGGCCGCCGAGGGCAGCGGGTAGTCCGGGGTCAGCGTCCCGACGATGATCATGTCCAACTCTTCTGCGCCGATACCGGCTGCGGAGAGCGCTTTCTGAGCGGCCTCGATGCACAGGTGAGAGCACGCCTGGTCATCGGCGACGAAGCGGCGCTCGCGGATCCCCGTGCGCTGCACGATCCACTCGTCCGAGGTGTCGACAATGTCCTCGAAGTAGGAGTTCGGGACGACTCGTTCGGGCAGATAGGAGCCCGTTCCGGCGATTCCGACGCGGATGCGTGATGCCATGCTGAAGGAGTGGAGTCCGAGTTGATTGGAAACGTCAGCGGGGAGGCGAAGCGCCAGAAATCGGGCGCGAACACCGCTCGATTTCGGATCACGAGGCACATGGCTAGAGAGCCGTGACAGTCCCCGTAACCTTCACCCCTGTCGAAGATCTTGAGGTGGCAAGCCTAGTGCTCGGCAGGTCGAAAGTAGCCCGTTAGCTGAAAAAAATGAGTGCTCTGCGCGCAGATTGAGCGAATTTGAAACAGGCCCAGAAAAGCGAGCTACTACCTTGACGCGGCTCCCGGCCCGCCAGGCGGCCCTTCCCTAGCTCAGGCTTGGGAAGGCTCGGCCATGCCGCGAACAATCGCATCGTTTACCGATGCGTCGATCGCGCGCGCGGCGAGTCCGATGGCGTTGGAGACGGCCGCATCGTCCGAGCGACCGTGCCCGATCACGACGACGCCGTTGACGCCGAGCAACATGGCTCCGCCGTACTCCGCGTAGTCGATCTGCTTGCGCACGTTGCCGAGCGTCTCCATGCCCCAGTCCACGTTGTGACTGGCAAGCTCCTTCAAGACGAGGCCGAGCATGAAGCCCGAGAAACCCTCGAGGAGTTTCAGGACGACATTGCCCGTGAAGCCGTCGGTGATGACGACATCGGCGGCGTTGCGGAAGATGTCGCTGCCCTCGACGTTTCCGACGAAGTTGATCGGGGCCCGCGCCAGGAGTGGCTGTGTCTCCTTGAGGAGCGTCGTCCCCTTGCCGTCCTCGCTGCCGATGTTGAGGAGTCCGATACGCGGGTTGTCCGGTCCATCCTTCACGCACGACTGGGTCAGTACAGCGCCCATCTGTCCGTACTGGACGAGGTGCTCCGGCTTGGGCGCGATATTGGCGCCCATGTCGAGAATCGTGACCGGTTGGCCTGTGAGCTCCATCGTGACGGCGATGCCCGGACGGCGAACTCCTTCGAGAGTACCCAGCCCGAGCGTGGACGCGCCGACGACCGCTCCCGTATTGCCCATGCTGACGACAGCGCCGGCGTCTCCGGAACGAACCGCCTTGACGCAGCCCCCGATCGAAGAGTCGGGCTTCCCGCGCAGCGCCGTGGAGGGAGACTCCCCCATCTCGATGATCTGGCTAGCGTGCTGAATCTCGAGAGCGAGCGGGGCGTCCTTGAGGATCGCCTCCAAGCGAGCCTGGTCGCCGACCAGGAGGAGCCGTTCCGGATCGATGCCTGCACCTTGCGCGGAGCAGGCGCGCAGAGCGCCAGCGATGATGGCTTCGGGCGCGTGGTCGCCGCCCATGGCGTCGATCGCAATGCGGGTGGACGTCATGCTCTGAACTATCCTAGGGGGACGGGCCTAAGGGAGAGAGACGCGCCTAGCGGAGTGAGGCGAGTCTATTGGAACCGAACGAAGCAGAGTGCCCGGCCGAGTTCGAAAGTGTCGGAGCAAGCGAGTGCGACTCGCATGCCGCACGTCGAGCTCGCTCTGACGGAACGAAGCGCACCGACCTAGAATTCTTCCTTCTGGATAACTTCGGTTCCGCGCTTGTCGCTGCCCTTGGCGAAGCCGTAGTAGCCACAGTTCTCGCAGACGGTGTGGGAGCGAGTAGCGGCGCCGCAGCGGTCGCAGTGATGCGTCTGTACCGACTTGAGCGCGAGGTGAGAGCGACGGATGCCTTGTCGGTGTGTGGACTGACGGCGTTTCGGGTGAGCCATGACAAATACTCGGAAGGACTACGAGGTGTCGCAGTCGGATTCGCGCGACGATACGGCGCGGTGCCTGCAACCGGTGGGGTCGCAGGGCGGTCTAGGGAGCTGACGAGGTACGGGGCCAGCCCCGAAGCGGGAGGAGGTTAGCGGTGCCTAAAGGGAGTGTCAACGCCCGGATAGAGCGGATCGAAAGCCTTCCAGGACCGCCTGGCGGGCGCCGTCGATTCCCTCGGCTCGAAGGCCCTGTCCCTGGGCACTGTCGGGCTTGCCTCCTCCGCCGCCGCCGAGCTCGGAGCTGATGGCCTTGGCGAGGTCTCCCGCTTTCAGCCCACGCTCGAGGGCCTGGCCCTGACACAGCGCCACGAAGGGCACCCGGCCACCATCGCGGCCGAAGAAGACGACGGCCAGGTCGTCCGCCAGACTCTTCGCTCGAGTCCCCAGGTCACGCAGGCCGCCGAGGTCCATCTCGGGCAAATCCACGACACAGGTCATGACTCCATCGATCAGCTCGGAGGCCTCTTTCATGGCGTCGAGCGCGCGGCCCACATCAACCTTGGAGCCCTCTTGCTTGGCCTTCTTGGCTTTCTTGACCTGGTCCTGGAGGGCCTCGATCCGCGCCGGAATTTCATCGGGCGAGACCTTGAGTGCACGCGCACTCTGGGAGAGCAGTCGACGCTGCGCTTGGTTTCGCTGCACCGCCCGCTCGCCGGTGACCGCCTCGATTCGGCGAACTCCGGCTTGAATTGCCGCTTCGCTCACGATCACGAAGGGTCCGATATCACCGGCCGCTCGGACGTGGGTTCCGCCGCACAGCTCGGTGGACCAGCCACCGACATCGACGACACGCACCTCGTCCTCGTACTTCTCGCCGAACAGCGCGGTCACTCCGCGCTCCTTCGCAGCGTCCAAGTTCTCGAGCGAGGTCTGGACGACGGCGTTGCGGATGACCTGTTCGTTCACCCGCGCCTCGACCTCATCGATCTCCTCGGGCGTCATCGCGCGCGGGTTCGCGAAGTCGAAACGCAGCCGGTCGGACCCGACGTACGAGCCCTGCTGCTGAACGTGGTCGCCGAGAACGTCGCGCAACGCCTGGTGGAGCAGGTGCGTGCCGGTGTGGTTGCGCTGGGTCTGGCTGCGGGCCTCCATGTCCACGACGGCGCGGGCTTCCGTGCCCGACTCGGGCAGGATCCCTCCGACGAGACGCCCGAGGTGAACGACCACGGGGCCGAGCTTGCGGACATCGTCCACCGCGACCCTCCACGAACCGTCGAGCCCCTCGATCACACCGCGATCACCCGCTTGTCCGCCGGCCTCCGCGTAGAACGGACTGGTCTCGAGGATCAGGGTCACTCCGTCCTCGACTCCTTCGCGCTCGCTGACGAGCACGAGCTTCGACTCCAGCTGCTGGGAGCGCTCGCCCTCCTCGTGATAGGTCGAGACCGTGGTCGTGATGCCCTCGAGCTGCTCCGCCGAGACGAGCTGCTTGAACTGCCCCTCGGACTTGCTGGCCGATCTATGAGCTCCTTCCGCGGCGTCCCAGCCCTCGGAGTCGACGCTCATCTCGCGCTCGCGCGCCATCAGCTCGACCAGGTCGCGCGGGAAGCCGTAGGTCGCATACAGATCGAAGACCTTGTGGCCATCGAGCACGCCGCCCGCCGAGACTCCCGCAATCAGCTTGTCGAAGTGAATCAGCCCGCGACCGAGGGTGCGGCCGAAGGACTCCTCCTCCTTGCGCAGGAGCAGCTGCAGGTGGTCGATCCGATCGCGAATCTCGGTGAAGGTGTCGCCGAGGATCTCGGCGATCGTCGGGACGAGCTCGAACAGGAAGGGCGTCTCCATGCCGAGCGACTGGCGCCCGTAGCGTGCAGCGCGCCGAACCAGGCGGCGCAGCACGTAACCGCGGCCGGTATTCGACGGAAGCGCTCCGTCGGCGACGGCGGCGCTGAAAGCGCGCACGTGATCTGCAATGACTCGGAAAGCCACGTCGCTCTCGGAGTCCGAGCTGGTGTAGGTCTGTCCGGTCAGCTCTTCGATGCGCCGGAAGATGGGCTGGAACAGGTCGGTGTCGTAGTTCGAGCTCTTGCCCTGCAGGACCGCGAGGATGCGCTCGAAGCCCATCCCTGTGTCGACGTGGCGTGCCGGGAGCTCCTTCAGCGAGCCGTCGTCCAGCCGGTTGAACTGCATGAAGACGAGGTTCCAAAGCTCGATGAAGCGCTCGTTGCCCGCGTTGACGCCAATCTCGGGATCGGCGCCGTCCATCGGATCGCTGCCTTCCGGACCGCGGTCGATGTGAATCTCGGAGCACGGCCCGCACGGACCCGTCTCCCCCATCTCCCAGAAGTTGTCGCGGCGATCGAAGCGCAGCACATGCGAGGGATCGACATCGGTCTTCTCCAGCCACAGGCGCTCGGCTTCCTCATCCGCCGGAAGCACTCCCTCTTCGCCGCCGAAGACGGTGATCCACAGTCGGTCCTTCGGAAGTCCGTAGACCTCGGTCAAGAGCTGCCAAGCCCAGGTGATCGCCTCTTCCTTGAAGTAGTCGCCGAAGGACCAGTTCCCCAGCATCTCGAAGAAGGTGTGGTGATAGGTGTCCCGCCCGACTTCCTCGAGGTCGTTGTGCTTGCCGGAGACCCGGATGCACTTCTGGGTGTCCACCGCACGCTTGTAGTCTCGCGTACCCGTTCCAAGGAAGACGTCCTTGAACTGGTTCATGCCGGCGTTGGTGAAGAGCAGAGTTGGATCGTCCTGCGGGAACACGGCGGCCGAGGGAACGCTCCGATGGTCTCGTTCGCTGAAGAAATCGAGGAAGGTCTGCCGGACCACCTGCTGTGTAAAGCGGGTCCCGGAAGACTCGGAAGTCGGTTCGTTGCTGGTGGTCATTGGATCCTGCCTGCCTGTGAGGACTGCGCTTTGTAACGCGCACGCCGCCCGATGCCTACTGCGCGGGTCGCTCTGTCGCGCCCTTTTGCGGGATTGCGCCCTGTTGCCGTGGAATCGCCGCGCCGGATCATGAACGCGCCAGCCATGAATGCGAAGAGAGGTTCAGCCCTCATGGACCGAACCTCTCCGTGCGCGGAAGACTCCGCGTGAGTCTGGCGTCCACCGGAACGGTGGCGCCTGTCGATCAGCTCTCTATTTGCCTGCGGCCGCGGGTGCCTTGGCCTTGGCGGCGCTGGCGTCGGTTGTTGCCTTCGTGGTGGCTGCCTTCGTAGTGACTGCTTCCGTGGTGGCTGCTTTCGTAGTGACTGCTTCCGGGGTCGGAACGACGTCCTTGGGATCTGGCTCGACGACCGGTGCCGGCGCCATCTTCTCGCGAATGGCGTTCTCGAGATCCTTCGCCAGGTCCGGGTTGTCGATCAGGAACTTGCGGGCCCGCTCGCGCCCTTGGCCGAGGCGAATCTCGCCGTCGGTGGGATGCTTGAGCGAGAACCAGGTACCCGACTTGAGCACCATGCCCTCGACCAGACCGAGGTCGAGCAGGTCGCCTTCGTAGCTGATGCCGACGTTGTAGATGATGTCGAACTCGACCTTGCGGAAAGGCGGCGCGATCTTGTTCTTCACGACCGTGACCTTGGTCCGGTTGCCGACCACCGCATCGCCGTCCTTGATCTGACCGATCCGACGGATGTCCATGCGGACCGACGAGTAGAACTTGAGCGCGCGACCGCCGGTCGTCGTCTCGGGGCTCCCGAACATGACGCCGATCTTCTCGCGGATCTGGTTGATGAAGATGACCGTGGCGTCCGACTTCGAGATGGCTCCGGTCAGCTTGCGCATGGCCTGGCTCATCAGGCGCGCGTGCAGCCCGACGAAGCTGTCGCCCATCTCGCCCTCGATCTCGGCGCGCGGAACGAGTGCCGCAACCGAGTCGATCACGATGACATCGACCGCATTCGAGCGGACGAGCGTCTCGACGATCTCGAGGCCTTGCTCGCCCGTGTCGGGCTGGCTGACCAGGAGGTCATCCAGGTGTACACCGAGCTTGCGCGCATAGGACGGATCGAGCGCATGCTCCGCGTCCACGAAGGCGCAGATGCCGCCTTCCTTCTGCGCGTTCGCGATGATGTGCAGGGTCAGAGTGGTCTTGCCGGAGCTCTCCGGACCATAGACCTCGACGACGCGTCCCCGCGGAACGCCTCGACCCCCGAGGGCCATATCCAGCGAGATCGAGCTCGTGGAGATGCCTTGAATCTCTTTGATCAGGGACTCGTCTCCGAGCCGCATGATCGAGCCAGCGCCGTAGCTCTTCTCGATGTCGGCGAGCGCTGCTTGGAGCGCTCTCGACTTCTCTCCGGTGCTCTTGTTGGTGGCGCCCGTGTTGGGCTTCTTCTCAGTCTTCGATCGCGACGATTTCATCTTTAACTACTTCCGGTGCTCGATGGAGCACGCTTGGGGCCAACGCCCCCCCCTGCTCCAGAGTCTAGTGTTCGGGACGCGCCACTCAATGGGGCACGTCCTTCGGCAAGTAGGTCGTCCGGGCCCAGGAGGGGTTACCTCTCTGCCCGGGGAATCCCTACAGCGTGATGAAGGAGATCATCTCGTTGTAGCGGCTCTCGATGGCAGCACGATCGTTGGCCGCCAGGGGCTCGATCGTGAAGCCCTGGACGCAGAAGGAGGCCGTGACCGTTCCGTAGACCATGGCCCGGCGCAGGGTGTGCGGCTGGAAGTTCGAGACCGAGGACAAGTAGCCCATGAATCCGCCCGCAAAGGAGTCGCCAGCTCCGGTCGGATCCACCACCTGCTCGACCGGATAGGCCGGGAGTGAGAAGTGGACGTCCTTGCCGATCAGGAAGGCGCCGTGCTCGCCCTTCTTGAGGACCACGAAACTGGGGCCCAGCTCGAGCACCTTCTTGGCCGCCGACAGGAGGTGCGTCTCGCCGGTCAGCATGCAGGCCTCCTCGTCGTTGAGCACCAGCCCGTCGATCTTGGTCAGGAGCTGGACCAGGTCGTCTCGCATGATGTCGATCCACAGGTTCATGGTATCGGCGACGACGAGCCTGGGCTTCGTGAACTGCTCGAGCGCCTTCATCTGCACCGACGGGGCCGCGTTGGCGAGGAAGACGAAATCCGAGTCCTGGTACTCGGCCGGGACCTTCGGATCGAAGGTCTCCAGGGTGTTCAGCTCGGTGAACAGCGTGGTGCGCGTGTTCCAGTCCGGTCCGTAGCGACCTCCCCAGCGAAAGGTCTTGCCCTCCGCGACCTCGATGCCCTGGCAGTCGATGCCCAGGTCCCGCAGGTCGGCGAGGTTCTTGTCCGGCATATCGGTTCCAACCACGCCGACCATTCCGACCTCGCCGAAGCGAGCGGCGGCGGCGGCGAAGAAAGTCGCGGAGCCTCCGAAGGCTTCGTCGCGCTTGTCGAAGGGGGTCTCGATGCTGTCGAAAGCGAGGGAACCGATAACAGTCAGGGACATGGCAAGAGGATGGGCTCTATTGGTTGCGCGCCGAGTCGATCTCTTCGCGCGCACCGGGGAGTAATAGGAAAATGCCGCCGAGCAGTCCCAGCAGCATTTGACACAGACGGAAGGTGAGGCTGACGGCGATGCCGAGGGAGCCTCGGGCGCCAATCATGCCAAACAACCACACATACAGGGCTTCTCCGACGCCCAAACCTCCCGGGCTGGTCGGAATGGCCGTGATGATGTTGGCGATCGAGACGATCACCAGGTACTGGGGCCAGCTGACCTCGAGCGTCGAGACGCCGCAGGCTGCGCCGAGGAAGTAGACCCCGGTGATGTACAGGAAGTGGTTGGTGATCGAGAGCAGGAGCGCGAAGCCGAGCTCGAGCTTGTGGTTCGAGTAGAGCATCACCGCGTCGTCGAGCAGCTTGAGCTTGTCGCCCATCGGCAGCTTGGCGAGCAGCGCATCGAAGTGAATCAGAGCGCGCAGCTTCTTACTGAAGTAGACGACGGCGCCGACGAAGGTTCCGACCAGGAAGAAGACCACCGCCTTCTGGAGGACCTCGAAGCCGGGCACGACGAACACCACGACGGCCGCCAGGGTGCTCAGCGCGATCAGGCCGAGGAGCCGGTCGACGATCACGGAGACGAAGGCGTCGGTCCGACGGCCAGCGCTCTCGCGAACGACGATGATGGTCTTGATCAGGTCGCCGCCGGTCAGACCTGGGACGACCGTGTTGAAGAACAGGCCCAGGAAGTTGAGCCGGAAGACGTTGCGCCAGGTCGTGTGCAGCTCGATTCCGCGCAGGAGCCGCCACCAGCGTGTGATCACCAGGCAGTTGCCCAGGAAGAACATGAAGAGCGTCAGCGCGACATAGCGCAGGTCGATCTCACGGAAGACGCGCAGAACCGGAGGAGTCCAGGTGTAGACGCCACCCTCGGTGTCCTCCGCTTCCCCGCCGAGCACGGTGACGGCGGCATCGCCCTGCTTCCAGTCCACCAGCACCGGCGGCACGAGCTCGCCCGGCACCCACTCTTCGCTCGGCTTGAACTGAATCTCGTCGCTGCGCCAGTCGCCCTCGACGGCGCCCGAGATCTTGACTTCCTCCTGGTCCGGGCTGGTCCAGGTGATGCTGCCGCCCAGATCCAGGTACGAGAAGACAGCGACCAGGATCGCAATCCCGATCAGGGGCCGCAGCCGCTCCTTCCAACCCTTCTTCGCCGGCGAGCCCGAATCGGCGTCGCTGGCGTTCGACTCTGAGCTCTCGTTGTTCAAGCGTCGGCCTTCAAGACGCGATCATCCCCCACCCGGGCAGCCTCTCGCTCGACCCACCAACGCACCCAGTCTTCGAAGCGCAGGCTCTCGAAGCCCGCGTCGCTGACCACGGTGAGCGCCTTGCACGCCGCCACGGAGACCTTTCCATCGGGATGCTCGCGCGCCATCCGAACCAGGTTGGCGATCCAGTTCTCCTTCCAGGCCGCGCGCTCGTCTTCATCGAGCTCCGCCATCGGTCTGGGAATTCCGTGCGCCGCCACCTCTTGGAACAGCCGGTGCACGACCAGCGGCTCGCTGTCGCCCATGGCCGCGACCATCAGCTCGCCGGCTCGGTTGTCCGTCGCGTGCGTCCAGGCCAGGACAGCGGCCGCGCGGACCGTCGGCGAGGAGTCGTTGCGAGCCTCGCCCAGCGCAATGGCTGTCAGGCGTCGAGCGACATCGAAGACCAGCTGTCGGAGCGGATCGAACTCTCGTGCGCCGGACTTCGACGACGACAGGAGAACGGCCGAGGTGCGCAGGACTCGACGCCCGGCGGGAATCCCCAGCTTCAAGGCGGAGATGGCGTCGCAAGCTTCGGCGAGGGTCAGCTCGGTCGTTCGCTCTCCGGCACCGACGAGCGGCGCCGCGGTCTGGATCAGGTCGGTGATCCGCTGCGTGAGCTCTTCGACCGAGGGCTGTTCCGACTCGGCGGGGTTCTCCATCGGCGCGTCGAGCTGGAGCCTCTGCCCGATCTCGGCGAGCTCGAGGACACAGCGCTCGCGCGCCAGGACGTACGGATCGCCGGTCGCTAGCCAGGCGTACATCTCCGTCCGCAGGGCGAGGTAGCGCGAGTGCGACGGCGAGTAGCGCTCCAGTGCCAGCAGCTCCTGCAGACAGGCCTCCGACGGATCTTCGATGAGCTCGGGATCCTTGTTCTGGAAGTCGAACTCGATGCCGAAGGGTGCCGAGGCGCTGAACGCGCGGCGCATCACGTACTCGCTGTCCCCCATCAAGGCCGCCTTGTAGCTGACCTTGCCGTCGTCGTTGTGGAGCTCACCCAGGTTGTGGACCTTGGCGTCCACGGAGTGGCAGGCCGGGCAGGCAGCGAGCAGCGCGGCGAGCGGCCACCACGCGCGCCGAACGGCACGGCCCCTATAGAAGGGTGTCGGGTCGGGCATGGCGGGAGAGAGAATTCGACACGGTCGAGGTTCGGTGTTGGACGGAGCGAAGGGGAGCGCTTCAGGCATCGAGGCCGGGAGTGTAGCCGATGGGGTCCGAGGGGTCCCCGCTCGAGAGTGGACTGTCGCGAAGAATCCAGGCCCCCACGGAGAGCGCCGTGCGGGTCCAGCGCGAGAGCAGGATAGAATTGCTCGCTCATGACCCGTCGATCCCCAGGAAGAGCGACCGGCTTGGCAGCTGTCTTCGCGCTCGCTCTCACTCCGGCTTGCAGCACCGACTCGAGTCCTCCAAGCCCCCGGCGCGTGATCCTGATCACCTGCGACACGCTGCGGGCGGATCGGCTGGGCGCCTATGGCTACGAGCGCGACGTGAGCCCGAGCCTCGACGCCCTCGCCAGCGAGTCGATCCTGTTCGAGCGTGCCTACAGCTCGGCCGCCAGCACCGTGCCCTCGGTCAGCAGCCTGCTCTCGGGACGCCTGCCCGATGAGATCGGCGTCTCGGGCGGCAACCAGACCCTCATGCACCCGAGTGTCGAGACGCTGGCGGAGGTCGCCGGCAAGGCGGGGCTGATCCCTGGCGCGGTCGTGTCCAACTGGGTCCTGCGCGTTCAGCCCGGTCACGCGACGGCCGGCGTATCCCAAGGCTTCGCCACCTTCGACGACAGGATGGACCAGCTCGAGTCGGACCGCGCGGTTGCCGAGCGACGCGCCGGCGGGACCACCGACGCCGCGCTGGCCTGGCTGCGAGAGCGCAAGCAGCGCGGCGAAGAGAGCTTCTTCTTCTGGGTGCACTACCAAGACCCGCACGGTCCCTACACACCGACGGACGAGAACCTCGAGCGCTTCGCGCGCGACGCCGCCGACCTCTCCAGCGACGCCATTCTCTCTCTCAAGCTCGGCACGAACACCTCCGGTCGCGGGCAGATTCCCGACTACCAGATCATCGACGGCGAGAGCCGCGCGTTTCCCTACCTCGATCGCTACGACGCCGAGATTCGCACCTTCGACGACGCCGTCGGTGAGCTCCTGGACGAGCTTCGCGCACTCGAGTGGTACGAGAGCTCGCTGCTCGTCTTCACGGCGGACCACGGCGAGTCGCTCGGCGAGGCGGACTACTGGTTCTGCCACGGGCAAAGTCTTGCGGACGAGGTCGTTCGCGTCCCGCTCATCGTTCGCTTTCCCGGTGCATCGGACGAGCTGCAGCCCGCGCGACGCACCGACGTCGCCAGCCACCTCGACGTCTACCCGACCGTGCTCGAGTACCTGGGACTGGCGCGCTCGAGCAGCTCGCCGATTCTCGGCTCCAGTCTGAGCGTCCCGCTCCCTGCCGAACGGCAGCTCTTTCAGAACTGCGGTGAGCTCGGCTCGCGACGGCGACACAGCGCACTCATCTCCGGCAACTGGCGGGTCGTTCGGCCAGCCGGCAAGGCTGCGCCGACGCTGCTCGATCTGAGTGACGAGTTGGCGCCGGAGCGCAACGTCGCCGAGGAGCACGCGGAGCGACTGAGAGAGATGCTCGCGCAACTCGAACAGCGCGAGGCCGCGATCGTACCCGAGGACGATGTGATCGTGCGCAAGGCGAACCGGCGCGACGAGGAGATGCTGCGCGCGCTCGGCTACACCGGGAACGACGAAGAGAACGAGTAGCTACTCGGCGGGCACGCGAGCCCCTTCGCACGGACGGAGTGCGCGTTGTCGCACAGCACCTCCGCGCTCGCGCTCTCTCGCGGCAATTCTCGTCTGGAACGCTAGTTGCGCCAAGCACGTCCCGCACGCTTCGCGAACCCACGTTTCCATTCCAGAGAGAGCCTCGTTCATGAAAGTCCTGACTTCCGTTCTCTGTGTCGCTCTGGCCTTCACGCTTCCGCTCTCTGCCCAGGGGAAGGTCTGGGTCGTCGACGCGCTCAACCTCGCGGGTGCGGACTTCACCGACATCCAACCGGCGGTCGATGCCGCGGCCGATGGGGATGTGATCTTGGTGCGCGGGCGCCTCGGTGAGGTGTACGGCGGAGCGGTCATTTCGGGCCGCACGCTCACTATCGCCGGTGACATCGATACGTCGACTCCGTTCCCGGTTCAGATCAACCCCGTCACGGGACCGATCTGGGTCCAGAGCCTTCTACCGGGACAGCGCCTCACCCTGCGCGGCCTTGCCATCCGCGATGCCAATCCTCTCGCGCCCGCTTTCCAGTCGAACCTGACCGTGACGAGCTGCATCGGCTCGGTCTACGTGGAAGAGGTCTCGATGACGCGCGGAGTGGCAACTGCACTCGGAGGAGCCCCCACACCGCCGGCTCTCCTGGTGACCAACACGTCCGACATGACCGTGGTTCACGGTGCTGGCTTCGGAAGCCGCGGGACACAGGGCGCAATCGGAGGTCAGGCCGGATTGATCTTCAGCTCCAGCGTGATCTTGCACCACGTTCAGCTGCAGGGAGGCTCCGGCTCTCCCGTCTCCGGCCCGCAGCCGGGCATCATCGTTCAGGCTCAACCCGGAGGCGAAGGCCTGCGCATCGTCGGGGCCGATGTCCTCTCGATCGGTTCGACCATCCGGGGCGGTGACGGTGGCCGCGGAGTCGAAGACGCGGCGATGAACTGCTATCCCTCCGCCGACGGAGGAACCGGAGCGCACGTCACGTTCAGTGCGGTCAACTCGGCCAGCCTGACCGAACTCGACTCGTCCGTCCAAGGCGGACCTGGCGGCGGAGCGCCGGGCGTCAACTGTCCGGCCGGCGCTCCTGGCGATGACCTCTTCCTGGCGGGAACGCACACGGTTCTGCCCGCCACCGCTCCCGAATTCATCACCAACTCGCCCGTCCGAGAGACCGAAGACCTCACCCTGCTCTTCCGGTCCACGCCCGGCGACTTCGCTTTCCTCTCGGTCGGACTGTTGAGCAGCCCCGCCTTCGATCCGGTGTCCTTCGACGGCCTCCTGCACATCCTCCCGCCGGTGATCTTCCGCTTCATGGGCACAGTACCCGCCTCGGGCGACTTCTTCCGCCAGTTCACGATCAATGAGCTGGGCCTCGGAGTAGAGGCGATCAACGTCGACCTCCAGGGCATCTTCTTCACGCCGGCCACGACTGGCCTGCGACTCACCGCCGCGAACCCGTCGAGCGTCTTGATGCTAGACGAGTCCTTCTAACTGCCAGCCGGCGGTTGCCACAGCTCGAACCGCCGCCCGTCGCAATCCACGGCCCAGCCGAAGCTCCCGTACTCCTCCCGCTGGACCTCGTCGATCACCTCCACTCCCGCATCCCGCAACTGAGCGAGCATCGCGTCCAAGTCATCGACGCGATAGTTCACCATGAACTCCTGCCCGCTCTTCCCGAAGTACTCCGCGTCCGACTCGAACGGAGACCAGACCAGCGTCTCACCCCCACTCGCTTTCAGTGTCCTTCCGGCAAGCGTGCCTGACTGACGCCATCGGGCCGCGTACCGTTGCCTCGGTTCGACCCACACGACGGAGGAGCAGTGATGCAAGCAGGCCAGGAGAGGTTCAATCACGAGTCCATCGGC
>Ga0316209_1000327_pt1 | contig 91436 bp, 88 predicted proteins | sample 6monopyrite_MG_FD_204945 | JGI IMG/M metagenome (GOLD analysis project Ga0316209, IMG submission 204945) | Microbial mat bacterial communities from mineral coupon in-situ incubated in ocean water Damariscotta River, Maine, United States -... | ecosystem: Environmental > Aquatic > Marine >... | reverse complement strand
TTTTGTAGGGTCACTGAGGGTATTTAAGGGTGCTTTTAGGGTAGGTTAAGGGACAAGGAGTCTTTTTGCACTGTGAACATATGGTGCAAGAAGGGTACTCAAGGGTAGGGGCTTTAAGGGTCAGTGACCCTCTTTTGTTTGTCCTACCGCTTCGCTGCTTGAGGACAGGTTATGTCTCGCGGCCAAGTTGCTACGCAACGGCCTACGACGTGCGGGGGTCAAACCCCGTACGGCATTTTGGGTTAGTTGCTGGCAACCCGACTTAACTTCGTTCCCGGCCGATGAGCCGGGATCCAGCACCATAGTTGGCCAATGCAAGAGCCAAAATGCTGGGCGGTGTCCGGGGACCGGTCAATTTTCTGCGCGGCGAAGCACTTCGTGCCGCCTCCGACAGGCGGAGTCTTTTGATGTTCTATCGCTTCGCTACTTGAGGACAGGTTATGTCTCGCGGCCAAGTTGCTACGCAACGGCCTACGACGTGCGGGCTGACCGCCCGAGGCGCAGTCGCACCTAGTTACTAGCGTATAATATTCGTCCTAACGCTTCGCTGCTTGAGGACAATACCGCCCGAGCTGCAGTCGGCTTTGCCAGCCCTGATCGGGGTTGGTTGTTATTCCAAACCCCGTTCGATAATTTAGGGAAAATCAGCCTGCAAAAACCATAGTTTCAGATTTTCAATTTCACTAATGGTAAGATGCAATCCTAGTTTTGTGCGCCGCCATAAAATGTCTTCGGCACTATTTGCCCATTCATGTTTGCACAAATACTGAACCTCTTTTTCATATAGTCCGTCGCCAAAATGTACGCCTAGTTCACTTTCTTTGCTTACATTTTCAAAAACTCTAAAGACCAGAGTACCATAAGCATGAGCTAATCTTGAAGCAGTCTTTTGCCCAAGAAATGGCCAAGCAGCGGACACTTCTGCAATCAGATCTTCTAATTTTTTTGCACCAAAATCACCGCCGGGCAGCGGAGTGTGTGCTGTCCATGGTTTGGCATCTGATTTATTTAACCGGGTGCAAATTTTGGTCACTGCCGTTTCAGATAGGCTGCGATAGGTGGTGATTTTACCGCCCAACACGCTTAGAAACGGCGGGGTGTTGCCGGGTGGGTCCATGACTAATTCATAATCACGAGACAGCGCTGAAGCTTTTTTTTGGGGGTCGCCAAATAAAGCCCTAACCCCAGAATAGCTCCATATTATTTCTGTTTTTTTGAAGTCTTTGGCAAAAACTCGTTTTATAGCTTGTAATAAATATTCGGTTTCGCTGGCGTTCAAATGGGCATTGCCCGGATCGCCATTGATTGGCGTATCGGTAGTGCCAAACAGAGTGAATTTTTCTTGAAATGGGATGGCAAACAAAACCCGGCCATCCGGATTTTGCAATAAATAAGCATGATCGCCCTCATAGAGTTTTGGCAATACAATATGGCTTCCCTGCACTTTAACCAGATGTCTGGCATGGCTAAGACCAGCCATTTCATCAACAATATCAGCCCACGGCCCGGCGGCATTTACAACGCACTTTGCGGTGCAACTTATCTGCTTTCCTGCACAATCAAGGCTTGCGCGCCAGTGATCAGTTTTGGCTTTTAGTGAGGTTAATCGGGTAAAATTTAAAATTTTAGCCCCATGATTTTTGGCGGAAACTGCATTTAAGACAACCAATCTGGCATCATCTACCAGGCCATCAGAATAGGCAAAGGCGCGAATTGGTCCGGGTGCTAATGGTAATCCTTCTTTGCTGTCTTTTAACAAAATAGTGCTGGTGGGAGGCAGGGAAATTTTCCCGCCCAAATGGTCATAAACCCAAAGTCCGAGCCGGATCAACCATGCCGGACGCATATTAGGAAAGATCGGTAGCACAATGCGCAATGGAGCAATCAGATGCGGGGCAATAGACAGTAAAACTTCTCTTTCCTTTAGCGCCTGCCGAACCAGAGAAAATTCGTAATATTCTAAATAGCGCAAACCGCCGTGAATCATTTTTGTGCTGGCAGATGAAGTTCCGCTGGCTAGGTCTCCTTGTTCAACTAGACATACCGAAAGACCGCGCCCAGCAGCATCTCTGGCAATTCCTGCTCCGTTAATGCCGCCACCAACAATCAGCAAATCATAGTCAAATTTCATAGAAAACCTCGCCCAATATCATATTTCACCCTATGGTGGGATTGGAAAAGTGCAATATAAAATACGTCGATAGCTGATAACAAAGGGGCAAATGGATGAAAGACGCAATTCTAGCCATTGATCAAGGAACCACTAGCAGCCGGGCGGTTGTTTACGGGATGGATGGTCAATTGATCTGCTCTGCTCAACAGGAGTTTACGCAAATTTATCCAAACCCGGGATGGGTTGAACATGACCCTGAGGAAATTTGGCAAACGGTTCTGCAAACCATACAAGCCGCAGTTAATGATGCCCGAGAAAACGGATATGAACCAATTGCTTGCGGTATTACTAATCAGCGTGAAACTACAATAATTTGGGATAAAAATACTGGAGAGCCGATAGCTAATGCCATTGTTTGGCAGGATCGACGCACTGCGACTATTTGTGAAAAATTAAAGGGCAAAAACCTAGAAGCAATTGTTACTAGCAAAACCGGATTACTGTTGGATCCGTATTTTTCGGCAACCAAGATAGCTTGGATTTTGGATCATGTTGAGGGCGCACGCGAACGGGCTGCTCGTGGTGAATTGGCATTTGGTACCATAGATAGTTTTCTGATTTGGCGGCTGACAAACGGCAAAACTCACGCCACTGATGCAACTAATGCTTCGCGTACGGCGTTGTATGATATTGCTCAAGGAAAATGGTCAGATCAGTTATTGCAAATATTTGATGTTCCAGCGGCTATCTTGCCCCGTGTTATGGATTGTGCCGCAGATTTTGGAACCATAGCTATCGAACATTGCGGTATAACAATCCCGATTTGTGGTGTTGCCGGGGACCAACAAGCTGCAGGTATTGGACAGGCATGTTTTGCGGTTGGAGATCTAAAATCTACATTTGGCACCGGCTCGTTTTTGCTGGTTAATACTGGCGATGAATTATTGCGCTCAAAACACCGGTTATTGGGAACAATTGCCTATCAAATTGCCGGTAAAACCACTTATGCGCTCGAAGGTTCAATTCTGTCGGCGGGATCGACAATTCAATGGCTGCGTGATGGATTAGGTATAATTGCCGACGCATCTGAGTGTGAGGAATTAGCCAGATCAATATCTGATACTAATGGCGTGGTTCTGGTGCCTGCATTTGTCGGGCTGGGCGCACCGTACTGGAAAAGCGAGGCGAAGGGGGCGTTGCTTGGACTTAGCAGAGGTTCAGGAAAGGCCGAGATTGTCCGGGCTGCACTGGAATCCGTTGTTTATCAAACCCGCGACCTAACGGAGGCATTGGCCAAAGATGGAGTGCAAATTTCCAATATTCGGGTTGATGGCGGCATGGTGCGTAATGATTGGCTATTGCAGTTTTTGGCTGATATTTTGAACGTGACAGTTGAACGGCCAAAAAATATTGAAAGCACGGCTATCGGCGCTGCTGGTTTGGCCATGCTGGGGCTTGGGTTTAAGAAAAATCTTTCAGAGCTGGCCAACATTCGTCAAGTCGATAGATCGTTTGCGCCTAATATGAACTCTGAAAACCGTAAAATTTTGTGGAAGCGTTGGCAAAATGCAATGACGCAAGTGCTTGCTACGCTTTAACGAGAGCGCAAAAAAAAAAGGCCGGACTACATTGCTGTAACCCGGCCTGAATTTTAATTATATTTGCGATTTATCAGCGACGCATCCGCAAAGTAACGCCATAAGTCGCAGGATCAATTGGATATCCGCTCAAGCTACCAGCTTGAAATACGGTATCAAAGACGCCTTGGAACAATTGCTCATCAGTAAGATTTTTACCCCATAAGCTTAAATCCCACTGCTCAGAGCGAACACCAACGCTAGCCGATAAGACAGTTGATGCACCTTGTTCTTTTAGTGGGTTTAGATCAGTACCTGGATTAAATGCACTGCGGTAATAAGCTTCACCACGGATAAAGCCGTAATTTTGTCCAACTGGAACTTCGTAAGTAGCTGTAGATGATATCACCCACTTTGAGACGCCTGCCAGACGCTGCCCACTTAAATCTGTGGTTGGTGTCGGTGAACCGATGATCGAAGGCCCACGCAGGAATGAGTCATATTTTGCATCAAGATAGGTTGAACCAAATGTAAAGGTGAAGTTGTCGGTAGGCTGAGCTAAAATGTCTAACTCAATACCATCGACGCTAACTGCGCCAGCATTGGTCAGATCAAAGGAAACGCCGTTAAAGGTATTGCTTTGAAAGTCGATCAAAGTTTGATTGAAAATCGCGCCGTTGAATTGAACGTGATTATCAAACAGTTTTGATTTCCACCCAAGCTCATAATTGTGCATAATCTCTGGCCGGTAATCACGACCAGTTACCGAAGTATCCTGTGACAGGTTGAAACCACCAGCTTTATAACCGCGGCTATAACTCATATAGGTGTTGAAAAGGTCGCTCCAGTCATAAGAGATAATAACATTACCGGTAACCTGAGCCTCATCACGAGTGCTGGTAAAGTCATCGGTAGCCTTAAATGGCTGCAAGGCAGCAAAACCAGCAAACGCATTAACTGGTGCACCTAAAAACGGTAAAAAGGCCAGATTGTTGAGATCAAGCGCTGAAAACGCGTCATCTGTAGTAAATAGTCCAACCACGTCTTTGGTCTCATTGGTATAACGTAGACCGGTGGTTACTGTCAGTTGGTCTGTCGCATTCCAATCAACGGATCCGAAGGCTGAATAGCTGCGGGATTTTTGATTGAAGTTAAAACCAAGTCCAGTTCCTTGACGGAAAAAATCACCCGGAGCAACGGGTGCATAACCAGTTGGAATACCAAAGAATTGTGCTGCAAGAAATGCATTTTCCACACTGGTTAAATTGGCTGCTCCACCGGAAAGTAAATTAGCCAAATTGTCAGCATATTGACGAGCATCCTCGCCAAATGTTGTGCGGTTCCTCGTGTTCAAATCCTGATTGAAATAATACCCGCCAATCATCCAGTCAATCTGCCCGGTACCATTTGAGGTCAGACGCAGTTCTTGGGTGAATGTTGTAAAGTCATCATCAACCCGGCGATTTTCTACCAGTGATGCATCAATGAAATCGGCATCAATATTGCTGGTTTCGTCAAAACCGCGATAGGCTGTGATTGATGTTAAGGTAGCACCGCCAAAGTCATAATTGACTTCGCCAGAGAACCCGTAGCTTTCGTTTTGGGTTCCGACATTACCGTTATAGCTGACAATTCGGTCAAATGGGTCTCCGGTCAGCAAATTAGGCGCTCCACCTGGAAGCGGAGAAGTCAATGGGCCGCCAAGGTCAAGCAAAGCAGCTAATGGGCCAGGTGCATGCAAGATCGGCGTCGCACCGCAGCAACGCTCGTCAGTATTGTTGTAATCAGCAATAAAGCGAACAGAAAGATTATCATTCGGCTCAAGTAAAATTTGGCCACGAACACCGTAGCGATTACGGTTATTGACGTCTTGACCGGTAAAGCTATTGGTGATGAAGCCATCACGCTTGTTCAAATTACCAGAGATGCGAAATGCTGCTTTTTCACCTTCGCCCAAGGGGCCGGTAACCGAAGCTTTGGCAACGATTTGATTGTAATTGCCATAGGTAAATTCACCTTCTCCGCCATATTCAAATGCTGGCTTTTTGGTCAAAATACTCAAAACTCCAGCCGGGGTGTTTTTTCCGTACAAGGTTGATTGCGGGCCGCGAAGAACTTCGATGCGCTCAATAGCAACGAAGTCACTTAATGAGGAGCCAGCGCGGGAGCGATATACGCCATCAATAAAGACACCGACCGATGGCTCAAGGCCAGCGTTAAAGCCCGAGGTGCCAATACCGCGAATTGCGATGGTTGTCGCCGATGGGTTAGCAAATTGTGGAACCGACAGCGATGGTACTAATGCCTGTAAATCTTGGGCGTTACGAATTGTCGAGTCTGAAAGCGTTTCGCCGCTGACTGCGTTCATGGCAATAGGCGTATCTTGCAAGGTGCTTTCGCGTTTTTGCGCTGTTACGATAATTTCGTCGTCTAGCTGTGCAAAAGCGGCGGTTGGTAGAACCATCGCAGCTAAAATTGCGGTTGACGCAAGAAAGCGCCGGTCAAGTAGTTTCATTTTATTCCCCTCATCAACGTATGTTTTTCACACGGATAGAGAACTTACAGCACTTTTTTACATGTCCGTCCAGCCAGTATCCCGGTAAGGGGAAAAAAATCAAATGATGTGTTATTTCCGGGACACTGATAGGTTCTAACCTTAGGTAATTACTGAGCTAGCAATTTCCAATATTAGCCAAGTTTGCCATATGTTTTGTTTCTGGGAACCAGCCGATAACTCCTTCTAAAATTAGGCATTTATCCTGCTGGTCGAGGTCGCGAGTACTTTTTCCAAGATGACGGTATACGTCCTTAGCGGTAAATGTCTGTTCGCTCATTTGCGCGCCTCCTGATGAAGCGCTGTCAAATATCATGATTTGTCCATTATCAGGAGCGCTTTGCCAACTTCCCCACAATGGCAAATCATTGTTACGGCCGCGTGCCGGGTTTTTGTTATAAGCGAATTGCGCCCAATATGAGCGCATGATCTTGGAGAGTTGTTCTCGTTCAGCTTTTCCTTTCGCCGGGAAAAGTTGTTTGGCGCTGGGGAAGGTGTCAAAAATTCCAAATATAAACGGCAATTCCATGGCATGAGCCGCCCCAAGTAAATGAGCGAAGTCAGAGCCTAAAAAGCTGTCCTGTTCATCCCAGTCAAATCGATAGCCAAATACCGGGTTTTGCTGTTTTGCTGAGATGCGACGAGCCTGTTCATCGACGGCTCGTACTCGCCACATTAAGCTTTGAGGCATGGCTATACGGTCATACATTTGCTGGTCACGGACTCGGGGCAGTCCTCCGGGAAGCAGTTTTACAAAATCTGGATTGGACATGTTAAACAGCTTTATTTCGTCGCGATTGGTTCCGGTAATAAGTGGAACGATAGCAAAGTCAGCAGTTTCGATGGCAAATTCAATGCCTTCTTTGGGAATTAGAATCCCATCACGAATAACCATGGCTGATTCTGGCTCGCCATCGGATCCAGCAGCCGCTGCAAATAATTGCGTTGGTGTAAGTTCACGAAGAAATGTCGCCATTTGCGAAGGGGAGGCGTTGGCCGGTGTATTTAATCTGGTCATAATTTGTTCAGTACCCATATATTTCCAGCCGTCTTCTTCGCGAATGCCTTTGCGCGCACCCGATATGCTACGAGAGGTGAAATAGCCGCTTTGAATAATGGCACCGTGAAACAGGCCTTGGGCTTGTTTCATAGCAAGTAAGCTGGCGATATTATGCCCGCCAGCGCTTTCCCCATAAATGGTGACGCGATCCGGATTGCCGCCAAAAGCAGCAATGTTTTCCTGCACCCATTTAAGAGCCAAAATTATATCAAGAGTTCCGTAATTTGGCGAATTTTCTATGCCGCCTTTGGCGCTATCTTGCAGTGCATCATGAGAAAACCAACCCAAAGGCCCAAGGCGGTAATTAATGGTGACCGCGACAATGTTGTGTTCTTTGGCAATTATTTCTGAGTTGTACTGACCGCCAAATCCCGAGCGATTACCACCGCCATGAATGAACACCATTACCGGCAAGCTGTCTTTGGCTGTCGGTATGTTTGTTGTCGAAAATGCCGGAGCCCAAACATTTAAGTATAAACAATCCTCAGAGCCGGATAGTTTGCTTGAGTTTGCTTGTGCCTCGGTGCCATCGCCAATTTGTAGACAGCGGGTGCCGCTGTCCAATGCCGGCAGAGTTGTTGACCAATTGCTAGCAGCAAGAGGCGCTCGCCAGCGAAGATCGCCAACAGGCGGCGCCGCAAATGGTATTCTTGCCCAGCGATGAGCGCCGTTTTCGGTAATTGACCCAATGATTTTACCGTTTTTTATAGTGCGTATGGTCTCTGGGTTTGCAGCTTCAACATAGTTGATAGTGTCTGTTTGTTCGCAGGCACTAATTAAGCTTAATACCAATATCAATCCAATTATACGTCCCATTATGGCTTCCTCTACAGTTCAGAGTTATAAATGCGGTAGTCCATTGCCTGCTGTTGAGTCGTGTAGCATGTCAATTGATCTGACTTTGTTTGGGCTTTTGCCGCCATCAGATTTGTTTTGGTAGATGAAATTCGATCACATTTTGATCCGGATCGCGAATAAAAAAGAAAATTGTCCCATCGGGCAGTTCCACGGTTTCGGTAATGGCAATATTCAAATCTTTAAGGTGAGCTTCAACTGCGGCTCGATTATCAATTTCCAGTGCAATATGGGTAATTCCTGTTTGTTTTATTGCACTATCCATTAGCAGGTTTTGGGTCGATGCTTCGGGGGAGGCATTTAGGATAAAATTGAAATTAATGCCGGATGGATGTTCCATCACTGCCACCGGTTCTGGGCCTATTGGCCCGACAATAAACACAAATCCAAGCTGTTCGTAAAACTCTCTGGTTATTGCTAGATCTCGAACCCGGATGCCGATGTGGTTAATTCGCTTTATTTGTTTCATATCTTTGGTCACGTTCTATTGTGGTTAAGCGCAAACATAATAGCCAATACACCTATTAGAAACCTTCGGTTCCCTTGTGTTCAGGATGGCTTTTTAGGTATTCACGCTTGATTTGATGAGAGTTTAACCTTGATTTATCATGGCACCACCCCGGAGGGGCAAAAATGTATTTTAATCGCTGCATTAATGATAATTTTGGTTGCATGATATCTTTGAAAATACCGACATATTCATGACTAAAAATTCGAAGTGGATTATAGGTTCCAAGATCACTAACCAGCCCGTAATCCGGTGGATCGGATTTTAACTCGGGGACAAATGTTCCAAACATTTTATCCCAGATGATGAAAACTCCGGCATAATTAGCATCTAGATATCGTGGGTTTTTGGCGTGATGCACTCGATGGTGGGATGGGGTATTCATAATGGCTTCAAACCATTTTGGGCATTTGTCGATAAATTCCGTATGGAACCAGAACTGATAGATCAGATTCAAACCACCAACCAATGCGATTAGGCTCGGATGAAACCCAAGTAAAGCCATCGGCAGATAAAGCACAAATGCCCCGGACCAAAAACCTGTCCATGATTGGCGCAAAGCCGTGGTCAAATTATAATGCTGGCTGGAGTGATGAATGACATGAGCGGCCCAACCCCAGCGCGAACGATGATAATAACGATGAACCCAATAATAGGCAAAATCCCATAAAATGAAGGCAGCGATAAATGTCCAGACATTAAAAGGCAATTTGAACGGAGCCAGATCATAGGCAAACATAAATATAACAACAGTAACTACGCCATAACCGGCATTTACCATCGCGCTACCTGCGCCCATAAACATGCTGGCCGCAGCGTCTTTGGCTTCGTATTGACCGCCGCGCCCACGTATTTTTATGGCGATAATTTCAATCAGGATCAGGACGATGTAGAGCGGCCCCGCCCACGTTGATACATCAATATCAGGTAAGTTTTCAGGCATCGTTTTCGTCTCTTTTCGCTAGTAACCAGTTGGTCATAGTTTCAGCATCATGGGTAAGTATGAAAAATGGTGGCCATGTATAATCAGGCAAGGATATTTTGGCGCCTTCTTGCTCGATCTGTTCGCTGTTAAGTACCCGCAATGAATAGCGATCCCCAAACGCCCTGATGACGGCGAAGTGCGGGTTATTTTTTAATATTGCAATAGCTTCTTTGCCGGTTGTTGAAACAAGCATTTGATCAATCGTTCCGGTTACGCCATGAATCTGTAATTGTTTTTGGAAATCTGCACCTGATAGGGCTGTTTTTGACTTTGGATAAAGCCATTTAATTAGCAGTGCTAATAGAAAAATTGCAACAATTGACGCAAAAAACAAAATCAACAATGACACTATATTACCCCAACATTTTCAATATTTTGTCCATGGATTTGCCATAAGGTGGATACATCATGCCTCTTGCATTAACCCCGGCTTGGCGAAAAATAGCTTTGGCGTGAGAAAACGTCTTAAAACCGTCAAAACCGTGATAACTGCCCATGCCGGAACTTCCCACTCCACCAAACGGCAGGTCCATTTGCACGATATGCATCAATGTATCATTGATGCTAACTCCACCTGCTAATGGATTGTGCAGTAGTTTTTCTACAAAACCCTGGTCCTTAGAAAACCCATAAAAGGCCAGCGGATGCGGACGATCCATCACATAATCTAAGGCTTCATCAATAGTTTCATAGGTGATAACCGGCAGAATTGGCCCGAAAATTTCTTCCTTAGCGATTTTCATATCGTCACTGATATTGGTGACTATCTTTGGGGGCATTTTGCGAGTGTTGGCGGGCTTGGCCATTTCTTCTGGATAAATTTCTGTAACTGTAGCTCCTTTTTCCTTGGCATCAGCAACAAGTCCAGAAATGCGTTCAAAATGGCTTTCGGAAATAATGGCGGTGAAGTCTTGGTTATCGATGATCGTCGGATAAAAGCGTTTTACTGTTTTGGTGTAAGTTTTCACAAAATCAGCTTCACGATCCTTTGGAACCAAAATATAGTCCGGGGCAATGCAGGTCTGCCCTGAGTTCATTAATTTGCCGGAGACAATTTTCTCAACGGCGGTTTTCATTGGATATTTGTCATCGATAATTGTTGGTGATTTGCCGCCCAGTTCCAATGTTACCGGGGTCAGGTTTTTGGCGGCGGCTTGCATGACAAAAGAACCGACTTTGGTCGAGCCGGTAAACAGCATATGATCAAAGGGCAGGGCGCTGAATTTTTGCGCTACATCCGCCCCGCCGTTAATTACCGTGATGTGATCGGCGGCAAAATACTCGCCAATTAGCTTTGCCAGCAATTCTGAAGTTGCTGGAGTAAGCTCTGATGGCTTTATCATCACCCGATTGCCGGCGGCCAATGCGCCAATGGTGGGGTTTACTGCCATCGACATTGGATAATTCCACGGACTGATGACCCCAACTACGCCTTTGGGTTGATAGCGAATTTCATTTTTAGCAGGTAAAAAATGCATACCGGTAGAGCGCTTTTCCACACGCATCCATTTGGCAAGTTGCTTGCGGGTGTGTTTGATGTCGGACAAGGCATTGGTGATTTCAGCAAACTTAGTTTCGATCGGCGAACGATGACCAAAATCCTCGGATATAGCCTCGCAAAATGCATCCACATTGTCCGAGATCATCGCCGCGAGGCGGGATAAATTATGATCTCGCATTGCCAAGTCAGGGTTTGGCTGCTTGCGAAACGCGGCTTTCATCGCGTCAAACTTTTGTTGCATTCTCATTTGTTTATTCCCCTGTTTTAAGTCTTGTTGCGGGCAAAACGCGCCAATTTTGCCGCCCGCGCATCATTGCAAAAATCACTAAAAACCCCATCGACACCAAGGTCGAAGAAAAAATCATATTCGGCCTGTGGGCTTGCGAAAACGTCTGGCAATTGATCGGATCTAAATGTCCATGGATGCACATCCATGCCCAATTTATGCGCCTGTTCAATCACCCCGGTGGATATTCCTTGTGTCGTTGCCAACAGCCCTTTAAACGGGCCAATACCGTCGACAAATTTGGCGTACTCTTCCAATAGCAGCATATCCTTGCTTTCAATCAGCATTATTAACGGTAATTCCGGCCTTGATCTCTTTAAGGCTTTTAGGATATCTGCTTCAAATGATTGCACAAATAGCGGAAATGGATCCGCCCACCAATTTGCCTTTTCAAGTTCGGCAATAAGGGCTGGTTCGTAATCCAAACCAATACTTTTGAAATACCCCGGCAGTTTGGTTTCAGGATAAACCCCAAGCGCCACATCGCGTTTGGACGTAATACCATTAGCGCGGGTCAGCGCAAATACTTCGGCAATTGTTGGGATTTCAAATTTGCCATCAGCATCATGATTGCGGTTTTTCATGGCCTGCTTGGCGCGCAAAGTTTTAATTTCCGCCAAAGTGAAATCTTCAGAAAACCAGTCTTCGCCTTCATGATCGGGGCGGGTGGTTTTACGATCCGCAAACTCTGGGTGATCAGCAACATTGGTGGTAGTGGATAAATAATGGTCATGGCGGGCAATAAGGTGGCCATCCTTGGTAAAAACCATGTCCGGTTCAATAAAGTCGGCACCAAGATCAATAGCTAATTGATAAGCCTCAATAGTATGTTCTGGTAAATAACCACAAGCCCCGCGATGCGCAATAATGATTGGTTTTTTCATTTTATGCTTTGTTTTGCTCCTGATTATCTTCTTCGGATGGGGCGAAGCCATTCCTGTATTCGCCATTAGCGCCGGTAGCATTGAAACTGCTCCCAGTGTTTTTAGGGAAAACCGGCGTGTCACTTTCTGATCCCTGTTCATTTTTGAGGGTGTAACACGGATTCTATGATTTGGTAATTGATAAAAATATTAAGCAGGTGTTTAGGGTCGTGAGAGTTTTCTCCCACTAAATTTGATGCGACTGCTAAGTTTAGATTTTGACAGGCGTAAAGGATATCCATTCAGCACCTGAAATGCGCCCTAAAACAAAGTGACTATTTAGTCATTAGTGTAATACAGGGCATTGGCAAATATACCTACTTAAAGGCGCTGCCGGGTTTAGCCCCAAAAAGGCTTAGGATTTTGGCCAACGGGCAAAAGCCAGTAAAGGATGCTTGCAACATATTAGCTCCGACAAAAGCCGTAAATAACAGCCAGTATTGCGAATAAAAATACGACAGCGCCAGACTAATTAGAATAAAAACCCCGGCTATGGCAAACACCAAACGTTCAATAGACATTTTTCTCTCCAGAAAAAAGTTAGCAATTAATCCGGAATGTTAGCAAGTTCTTATATAAGATGCAATTACTTTAAATTATAACAAAAATTCTCTGAAATGGACTGCGGTTTTGCTTGTCTTCACGGGAGTCCTCAAGCTGCGATCCTGAGCCAACAACAAGCTATTTTCATTATTGATAAAAACATTTTGTTGCGACAACCAAGACTCGCGGTTAGGGTTTTGTTTCAACAATATGATTTGAGCCTATGAAACCAACAGATACTAGCAATCCTGACTATTTCCACAAAGTGGTCGATTGCCAATGGGCATGTCCGGCCCACACTCCGGTTCCTGCCTATATTCGACTTATCGCTCAGGGAAAGTATGCTGAGGCGTATTTGCTCAATCGACAGTCAAATGTGTTCCCCGGAATTCTCGGGCGGGTATGCGATCGTCCGTGCGAGCCAGCATGTCGCCGCGGGCGGGTCGAGGAAGAACCAGTGGCGATTTGCCGACTTAAACGAGTGGCCTCCGATCATCGCGGAGATGTTTCGGCGCAATTACCAAAAAAACCAGCTAAAACCAATGGCAAACGTATCGCTTTGGTTGGAGCTGGGCCGGCCTCATTTACCGTTGCCAATGATCTGGCCCCCATGGGTTATGAGTGTACAATTTTTGAGAAACTCGACGAGCCTGGCGGCTTGATGCGCTCGAATATCCCAGCGTTTCGCTTACCTGAGCAGGTGTTATCAGAGGAATTGGATTATATTCTTGATATGGGGGTAGAGTTAAAATGCGGCACCCCGGTTGAAAGTATGGAAAAACTGCTGTCCGAGGATTATGACGCAGTTTTTGTCGGTAGCGGTGCGCCTAAGGGCAAAAATCTTGATTTGCCTGGGCGTTATGACACAGATAACATTCATATCGGCATTGATTGGTTAGAATCAGTGGCGTTTGATCACACTGATAGCATTGGTAAAAATGTTCTGATTATTGGGGTCGGTAATACGGCTATGGATTGCTGCCGCACCTCGCTTCGTCTTGGCGCGGCAACGGTTAAGGTAATGGCCCGCAAACCTCGCGCATTTTTTAAGGCTTCGGACTGGGAGCTAGAAGATGCCGAAGAAGAAAATGTCGAAATTGTCGTTAATCACTCTCCAAAATCATTTGTAGTAAAAAGTGGTAAGCTCACCGGCATGGTGTTTGAGACCATGGAATACGAATTAGATGCAAAAGGGCGCATTGCCGCGCAAAAAGTCATCGGCGAAGTAACTATCCCGTGTGATGATGTGATTTTGGCCATCGGTCAGGAAAATGCCTTTCCGTGGATTGAGGACGAAGCAGGCATTGAATTTGACAAATGGGACGTGCCGCTTGTCGATGAAACAACATTTCAGTCAACTCGTGCCGGGGTGTTCTTTGGCGGTGATGCGGCTTTTGGACCCAAAAACATTATTTGGGCAGTTGAACACGGTCATCAGGCGGCAATTTCCATTCACAAATATTGTCAGGGAAAAATGCTAACCGGGCGCCTTCCGGATGAAGTCAAAATGCACCCCACCAAGATGGCTATGTTCGAGTGGAGCTTTTCAAATTCATTTGATGATTCTCCGCGTCGTGAAATGCGCCATGTTGAATTGGTCAAACGCTTTGAGAAGCTCAATGTCGAAGTGGAAATCGGGTTTTCTGCTAAGCAAATAGCTACTGAGGTTGAGCGCTGTTTGAATTGCGATATTCAAACTGTCTTTGATGCTCCATTGTGTGAGGAATGCGATGCCTGCATTGATATTTGCCCGGTCGAATGTCTTTCGATCACGCCAAATACGCCTTCACAGGAGGACTTGCGAGCAAAGGTAAATGCGCCGTCACCTGATAGCGGGCAGGATTTATTTATCTCAGACGAGCTTCCTCTAACTGGACGAATTATGATTAAGGATGAAAATATTTGTTTGCATTGCGGCCTGTGTGCAGAGCGATGCCCAACTGCTGCGTGGGATATGCAGGAGGGCCAAATTAGAATTCATCATGCTCTGGATCAGGATGTGGAGGGCGCATTATGAGCGTGGCTGCAGAAAATGATTTTGTAATTAAGCTCGCTAATGTAAACGGCACGGGTTCTGCTAGTGCGAACGGCTTGTTGATGAAAGCGATCTTTCGCATGGGGGTTCCGGTTGTCGGAAAGAATGTATTCCCATCGAACATTCAAGGCCTGCCTACTTGGTATGAAATCCGGGTTACCGGCGATGGTTATCGTGGTCGTTCCGGTGAAGTGCATATTATGATCGCTATGAATGCTGAAACCTATGAAAAGGATTTGGCGGAAATATCTCCCGGTGGGTTTTTGATTTATGACAGCACTTGGCCGCGTCCGCATTTTATGACCCGCAAGGATGTGACCGTTCTTGGGGTTCCATTGGCTAAGATGTGCAATGATGCCTTTAAGGTTGCTCGCTCTCGCATCTTGATGAAGAATATGGCCTATGTTGGTGTTGTTGCTGCGCTTTTAGACCTTGACCTTCATGTTCTCCATGATCTTGTGCGTGAGATGTTTTCCTCAAAGCCTAAGTTAATTGACCTTAACATGCAGGCGATTGCTTTGGGCTTTGATTATGCCAAGGAGCATTTTGCTTGCCCATTGTGTTTCCGGGTGAAACCTATGGATAAAACCAAAGGCAAGGTGATGATTGATGGCAATAGCGCAGCCGGACTGGGCTGTGTTTATGCCGGAGCCACTTTTGGCGCTTGGTATCCAATTACGCCATCGACCTCCTTGATGGATGGATTTGCCAAGTATTGCGCACAATTGCGCGTAGATGAAGATACTGGTAAGCACAAATATTGTATTATTCAGGCCGAAGATGAACTGGCGGCCGCCGGCATGGTAATCGGTGCGTCATGGAACGGCGCCCGTGCGTTTACGCCAACATCCGGCCCCGGAGTTTCGTTAATGAGCGAGTTTATCGGCTTTGCTTATTATGCGGAGATCCCGTTTGTTTTGTTTGACGTACAGCGAGTTGGCCCATCCACGGGCATGCCAACCCGCACCCAACAATGCGACATTCAGTTGTGCGCTTACGCTTCTCATGGTGACACAAGGCATATCTTGTTATTTCCTGCTGACCCCGGCGAGTGTTTTGAAATGGCGGTCAATGCCCTGGATTTGGCCGAGCGCTTTCAAACTCCGGTTTTTGTGCTTTCTGATATTGATATTGGTATGAATGACTGGATGGTGGATGAACTTACTTGGGATGATAATTACCAACCGGATCGCGGTAAGGTTTTATCGGCGCAGCAGATCGAAAAAATTGAAAAATTCCACCGCTATCTTGATGTAGATGGTGACCATATTCCGTATCGAACTTTGCCTGGAACCCACCCAAAGGGCGCGTATTTTACCCGCGGGTCTGGCCACAATAAGTGGGGTGGATATACCGAAGACGGCCAAGAATACAAAGAAGTAGTCGATCGCTTGCGTCTGAAATGGGCAAGTTCAGCCGATCATGTGCCAGCGCCGGTTGTCATAAAGGCTTCCAAAAAAGCCAATTGCGCAATTTTATCTTTGGGCAGTTGTGACGGCGCCGTTATTGAGGCTCGCGATAAATTAGAATCCAATGGTTTGCCGCTTAATTACATGCGGGTACGAGGTTTTCCGTTTTGTTCTGAAGTGGAAGAATTTATTGAAGATCATGAAGAGGTTTATGTGGTTGAACAAAATCGTGATGCGCAATTGCTAAATCTATTGCTGGTTGAAACCAAGGTGAAGCGCAAAAAATTGATCCCGGTCTTGCATTACTCCGGGGAGCCGTTGGACTATCGGTTTGTGTTTGATGCGATTCTTAAGGCCCATGAGATGAGGAAGAGCGCATGACTTCGTTTGCAAAACCAAGGATCAGACGCAAAAATGAACCAACCAATGATTTAGGTCTAACCCGCGCCGATTATGAAGGAGCTATGTCTACCCTTTGCGCCGGTTGTGGCCATGACAGTGTAACTGCGTCGATGGCGCGGGCGTTTTTTCGGCTCTCGATTGAACCACACCGGGCGGTCAAAGTATCAGGTATTGGCTGTTCGTCAAAAACCACTGCTTATTTCTTGCGCGAATCCCACGGCAATAACACCGTGCATGGGCGTATGCCATCGGTGGCAACCGGTGCGGCGGCGGCCAACTCGTCACTAAGTTATATTGGTGTATCTGGCGATGGCGACAGTCTGTCGATTGGTCTGGGCCAATTTGTCCATGCCATGCGACGCAATGTAAACATGCTCTATGTGCTGGAAAACAATGGAGTATATGGCCTAACCAAAGGTCAGTTTTCGGCATCGGCTGATTTAGGATCTACGGCTAAAAAAGGTGCACCCAATGAGCAGCCACCAATTGATCCGGTATCGCTGGCGCTGTCGGTTGGCGCAACATTTGTTGCTCGTGGTTTTTCCGGTGATCGTGAACAATTAGTGCCATTGATCGAGGCCGGTCTAAAACACAAAGGCTTTGGCTTAATTGATGTGATCTCGCCGTGCGTCAGTTTTAACGACCACAAAGGTTCAACCAAATCTTATGCCCACACCTACAAGTATTACCACAAAGCGGTGCATGCGGACTTTGTGCCGCCATCACAAGACATAAAAGTCAAATATGATGATGGTGAAATGATGCCGTTAGAATTACATGATGGCGGTATTATTCGGCTACGAAAGCTTGAAAAAGGCTTTGACCCCAGAGATCGTGCGGCCGCAACGATGGCTTTGGCCAAAGCCCAGCAAAACAAAGAAATTCTTACCGGTTTGATCCATATTGATGAAAGCTTAAAAGACATGCATGAGCTAAACCGGATGGAAGATAGGCCTTTAAATGAAATTCCGTATGCGGAACTAAACCCGGGTGCAGCCAAACTTGCTGAATTACAGAAGGGCTTTCGTTGAGCGTTACCTCAATAACTTGGCCGCATCTGGGGCAAAATAGGTAAGCACGCCATCGCATCCGGCGCGCTTAAAGGCGAGTAGGCTTTCCATCATCACCGCTTCGCCATCAATCCAGCCATTTTGGGCGGCAGCTTTTATCATCGCGTATTCTCCGGAAACTTGATAGGCGAAAGTTGGTACGCCAAATTGTCGTTTTACCTGCGTTGCAATATCCAGATAGGCAAGGCCCGGTTTGACCATAACCATGTCAGCACCTTCTTCGATGTCTAAGGCTACTTCGCGCAAAGCCTCGTCCGCATTGGCCGGGTCCATCTGATAGGTTTTTTTGTCTCCAGATAATGCCGAAGACGACCCGAGTGCCTCGCGAAACGGGCCGTAAAAACTGGAGGCATATTTGGCAGCATATGACAGGATTAACGTATCTACATGGCCGCCGGTTTCTAATGCTGCGCGGATGTAACCAATACGTCCGTCCATCATATCAGAAGGGGCCAATATATCACAACCAGCACCAACTTGGGTTAGTGATTGCGCCACCAATTGCTCGAGAGTTTGGTCATTATCAACTTTGCCATCAATGACAATCCCGTCTTGGCCGGTGGTGGTAAATGGATCAAGGGCGACATCGGCAATCACTCCGACATCGGGACAAGCGGATTTAAGTTCAGAAATGGCCCGGCACACCAGATTATCGGGATTAGCGGCCTCGGTGCCGCGTAAATCCTTCTTCGCGGGGTCGATGCTTGGAAAAATTGCAATCACTGGAATCCCTAAATCATTAGCGGTTTTGGCAATTTTAGGCAGATGCGATATCGGTAATCGTTGCACCCCTGGCATTGCCGCAATGTTTTCTGGCTCTGTCCCTTTATGGACAAAAATCGGCCAGATCAAATCATGGGGGCTAAGCCGGTTTTCGCGAACCAGATTACGCACCCAAGGTGCGGAACGGGTGCGGCGCATACGGATAGCTGGAAACTTTGGCATTTGTTTTCTTTCTTATAATCCGGCTAATGAGTTATCAATATAGGCATGTCTGCTTTAAAATACACACTGTTTTACCAGACATTGCAAAAATACGAAATGACCCTCATATTTTTAAATAGATATAACGAAAAACCTACCTCTAGACTCTTTTGGTTCTTAATGTCAGGGTAATAGCGGTATTCAAATTGCTGAGTAGGCAATTTTGGAAAAAGGGGAATAATATGAAATTTTTAACACTAGTGTTTACATTGCCAGTTTTACTGGTTGTGATGGCAACTTCAGCAGCTGCGGATGGTTTGCAGGATCACCAATTGGTCGATATTTTGAAGGCAAATGGCTATCATCACGCGCAAATTGAACATCACGGAACTATTAAAATAGAGAAGGGCCAGGACATTTATTACCTTTATAATACTTTTGGTGGTGATCTAAAGATAGTTTATTTTAACAGGGCCAGTGCTAACGCTACTTATGCCCGTATGAATCAGTGGAATGAGGGTGAACGCTATTCAGTCGCTTATATTACCACGCAAAATCATCGTCCGGCGGTGGCGGCAAATTTACATACTGATGCGGGACTAAATACGCACCGGATCAAGGACTTTGTTCATAGGTTTGAAAAAACCGTTATCCGGTACAAGCAGTTTGTTGCTTCTCATGCAAATACTGGCGGCCACTAAAATTTTTTGCTGAAGGATATTCCAATAGTTTGCGGCATTGGTGGTGTGTGTAGAACCTCTGCCCGGAAACTAAACGGGTTACCGAACGCGAAAGTATTGCTGGCTTCATCTAGCAGATTTCGCAGGTAGATTGAGGTTTGCCAACTATCGGGATATCCTAATGCGACACGCAAATTCAACATATTAAGTGGATCAGTGTCACGGTTCTCTGTTTGTGCAAATGTGAGTTGCGAGCGACCGGTATAGGTATAATCACCACTGAATACCCACTGCATGCCAGAGCTGGTGTTTAGTCGGTATTCAGCAATCAGACCACCGGCAAACTTTGGTATCATTGGCAAGTGGTCGTTTAGCTGTGAGCTTAAAAACGGATTGGTAACTACCAGATCTGGATCATTATATGAGAAATTCATATCAAGAGAAAATGCAGGGGTTGGCTTAAACATTAAGTCAATTTCCAAGCCTTTGCTTCGAGCGTAACCAGCGTTTAAAATGGTTGCAAATCCAGTTGGTAGAATTTGATCAGTTTGAATATCAGCCCAGTAAAATGTAAATGCTGAGACGTTGATCTTTAGCCTGTCATCGTGCAAGGAAAATTTCCCCCCGACTTCAAGCATCGTTAATTTGTCCGGCTCAAATAAATCTTCACCCCGATCCTCTGGGGTATCTGAGGCAGCTATCCGATCGTTTTCAAAAAATACGCTTTCAGGGCTGTTCAGATTAATTCCACCGACCCGGTATCCTTGCGTCATTTGGGTGAAAAAAAGAGTATTTTCATTGCGTCGATAGCTAATTACAGCTTTGGGGGTAAACCCGGAATCTTTGCTGGTTCCGCGGATGTTGGTGGGAGATATCCCTAATGCCCCCCCGATATTAGATACAGTATTTTCGCTTGAATAGAACCAACGCAAGCCTCCGGTTATATCAATGCCAAATGGCAGGTGCAAAATGCTCTCACCGAAAAAAGCTAACTCATTGACGTTGGCTACTCGCTTTTCAGAAAAGGCAGTATCACCGTTTATGGATCCACCGGGAAGAACTGCATTGGATCCTGGAATATCCAAATTTGAGGTGAAGTTTTCATCTCGTTTGGAAATAAAACTACCTACTAGCCAATCAAGACTACCGCCTAATCTCGAGACTAATCGGGTTTCATTGGAAATCATGTTGATTTCTCGGGCACGGGTAAAAGTGCTGGCCGTAACCGGAAGGCCAGTTAGTGCCGGCACTCCCAAAGATGCATCAGTTTGGCTATCAATTAATCGGTGGATATAGGCGGTTGATGTAACAATTTCTCCCCACCAGAACTGTCCTTTGAGGTCAAAGTAAGGGTTTATGTAATCATCACCATAGGGTTCTTGGACATAATTGGCTCGGGTAAATGGCCCCACGCTATGCTGATAATACTGGGTGTCTTTTGCAATTACGTCCTGAAAATTAAACCCGGCCTTAACTTCCCATTGATCGGTAAGGTTCCAAAGTATGCGGGCCCTGGTTCCAAAGACATTGGTAACATTAACATTGTCTAGTCCAAGGCGGACATCGTCAATATAGCCATCATTATAACTAGCATAGCCAGTGATGCGAAACCCTAATTTGTTTTCAACAATCGGGATATTTATGGTGCTGCTAATGCGACCATTTTGGCCACCTGATTTAGTGAAAGATGTATCTAAATTCAAAGTAGCAGAGTAGTTATTTAGATCAGGACTATTGGTAACTACTCGATATAAACCGCCTAAAGACCCTGCTCCATATAGAGTTCCTTGCGGCCCTCTTAGAACTTCAACGTGAGCGACATCATCTAATTGTAAATACGGATCCGGCTCATTAAAATTTAACCGAATGTTATCAAGGTAGGCACCAATAGTTGCTTGCTGACGACCAGTGAAACTACCGTCCGAAACCCCCCGAATAAATATTTTGTTCCTACCCGGCCCTAAATTGGTTGAGGACATTCCGGCCGTATGTAGCGCCAAAGCATTAGTGTCAGTAATTTGCAGCATTTCAAGTTGATCACCATCGGACATGCTTACACTTAATGGCAGCCTACCCATGATAGACGGACGTTTTGTAGCATGAACAATAATTTCATCATCAGGTTTTGGAGCTGAGGGAAAATCAATATCAAAGTTGCGAGGAGCAATAGCTGATACTGGCTTTTTGGGTGCCAATATTATTCTGTAAGTTCCGATTGATATTTGTTCGTATGTAAAGGGGGTCTTGGCAAGTATTGCGGCAAGTGCATTTTGCTCAGAATAAAGCCCTAATACTGCCGGAGTTCTTGTTTGACGTAGGTCAATGCTGGAATAATCAATTGAAACTCGCAATTGGCGGGCCAGAAGTTCCAAAGTGCGATCAAGATTCAGGGGCGGCAAATCAATTATGTATGTTTTGTTATTTTGTGCATAAGCAGGTACAGGCGTAACCAATAAGAAAGTAGCCGATGAGCTGATTACCGCTAGCGAACCAAGAAATACTTTTGGAAAAAACTTACAAAACATCTTCATCGTAAAACCTATAGATGATTACTCGTTAGGTTCCAATTTGTTTTGTTAAAATGATTTCAGCATCTGTTTCATATGCGTCTAATGACAAAAGGGCCGTAAGGTCGTGAACCATACGTCTTTGATCTGATATCTGGATGATGCCTGAAAATGGCATATTATGGAGGTCATCGCCAATTAAACGTAGTGGCTTTGGAAAATAGCGATTAATTTCAGCTATAACCGTCGAAAGTGTATCATTGTTAAATACTAGATTGCCGCGCTGCCAGGCTGTGGTTTTTGAGACATCAAATGATTTCACTTGCATGCCTAAGTCATTGCTGTGAGTTGCCTGTTGTCCAGCAATAAGCCGTACCGGGGCTTGATTATCATTACTTAGTTGTTTTTCGACTTCAACGATACCGTCAACTACCGAGATTTGAGTTTTAGCACCTAATGCTCGCACATCAAAGCTGGTTCCCAGATCTGTAATTCTTAAACCATTGGCACGCACTTCAAAGAGTCGGTTATTTTCATGTTGAACGGTGAAGAAGGCTTCACCTTGTTTTAGCTCTATATTACGTGATTTTGCGGTAATATTTACTGAAATTGTGGTCGCGGTATTTAGCAAAACTGTGCTGCCGTCTTCAAGAGTTACTGTTCGTTGTTCGCCGATGGCTGTGGCATAAATCAGGGGGCTAGATGGGTTGTTATTCTCCAGCAATACTGGGGCAAGCAGCACCATAATCATGGCTGCAACTGCGACGCCAATTCCTCCGCTAAAGGCCCAAGGCTGTGTATCTAGCAGTTTGCCGGCGCGATTCCATAATGCCCCCAAAATATCAGTTGGCGATTTATTTGATACTGGCTGTGAATCGACTTGGTACTCTGCGGCGCTTTCCCATGAAAGCGCGACCAAATCATAAGCTTCGTTGTGCTTTGGGTCTTCTTCCAGCCAGCGGGTAAAATCCATCCAGTCATTCTCGCTCGCAGCTCCGCCGCTCAAGAGAACGTGCCATTGAATAGCAGTCTCTTGCACTGCGTCAGTCACGCCGGTTTTGGACTCTGGATTGGTCATTTCTTCCTATATCCTTGAACTAAAGACGCCGCCATTGCTAAACTTCCTCCAGTTTTGATCCATATTTTCTGCTGATACAGATTAAAGCGCTTCATTTGCCTTCGCCCCCCAAAGTCTGAACCAGTTCACGCATTGCCCGAATAATGTGTTTTTCAACGGTACTAACCGCAATGCCAAGCTCTGCCGCAACTTCCTTATGTGACATTTCATTCATTCGATGCAGTTCAAATGCCCGGCGTGCTTTTGGTGGTAACTTGGCAATAGCGTTTTGTACTTTTGCTATTCGTTCTGCTCGCAAAATACGGGTTTCAGCACTTTCTTCTTGGCTGGTTGCAATGCCTTGGACTTTTGTAGTGGTTTCGTCTGTCCACTTTTCCTCTCTATCTGTTCGCCGTTTCTTTTGACGAATTAGATCAAGGCAAAGACGTCCGGTAACAGTAAATAAATAACCTATTGGGTTTTCGATGTTCTCGAGGCTTTTGGCTCCCTCAATTTTGATCCAGACATCTTGAACAACATCTTCAGCAGTAGCTTGGTCGCGAAGCCTGGCAGCGGCGAACCTGCATAAATTAACCCGCTGCTCTATATAAACTGTCTTCATGTCAGTTAGATTCATTTAGGGCCCAGATCACCTGAATGAGTTTGATCTTTAACAAGTATGGCGAAAATTAAAAAACATCAACGTCATAAACACTTTTCGAGCATTTATTTTAATGCAGATGCTACCGAGGCAATAATTGTTGTGCGGCAATTATACCAAAATGCCAGATTAAAACCTAAGTAGGACATGGGCTTAAATACAGAATTCATTTTTTTTTAAATCAAAGTGGAGGTGTCCGGGTATCGGTAACGTCAATGCACTGAACGACCCAATGCCGGATCGTTGAACGGTTGGAGATTAAAATGAATTCTCGTAAAGTATTTTTGTTGGGCTCAGCGTCCGTACCGGCTTCTCGCGGGTTAGGTACAGCTCTTAATGGTGGAAAACTGCATTACTTGCGGCAATCCTTAAAGGCAGGCGTTTTGCTGGGGTTGGCAGCATTTGCTTCAAACCCAGCAATAGCGCAGGAAGCAGGCTTGTTCGGTGCGGTTAGCCCTGGAAGTCGCTCTGTCCAAGTGGGGCAGGAAGCAACTGCATTTGCCAGTATTATAAATTCTTCTGCAACGCCGGCAACTAATTGCGGTATTTCACAGGCTGGCAGCTCGGTAGGTGCCTTTAGTTTTCAGGCGACAGACCCGGCAACCAATACTCCTATTGGCTCCAAAAACATGTCGGTGGATATTCCCGCCGGTGGTTCTCAGTCTTTTATGTTTTCGATCACCCCATCTAGTCAGATGAACGGTACTGATCTTGCTTTGTCATTTTCTTGTGATGGCTTTAATGATGCGCCAGTTTTTTCTGGTGTTAACACCTTAACCCTGTCGGCATCTACTCAGGCGGTTCCTGATGTAATTGCAATTACTGCCACTCAAAACGCAGACCAGATTATGGATATCGCAGGATTAGGCCAGTTTGCAGCTTATAGCGCTGCAGCGGTTAATATCGGTGCCGACGGTTATTTTGACGTAAAAGCAGAATATACTGGTGCTAACGGGCCAGTAACCGCTCTATTATGCGAAACTGATGCCACAAGCGGTGCTTGTCTAGCTTCACCAGCAGCAATAATTCAAAGCTCCATTGTCTCTGGTGATATTTCTACATTTGCCGTATTCGCTTTGCGTGATGGTGATGTAGCATTTGACCCGGCAAATAATCGCATCAGACTGCGCTTTACAGACTCCAGTTCTTTGATTGCTGGTGAGACCGGCATCGCAACACGAGGTACCGGAACTGATCTTGTAATCGGTAATTATACCAAAACTGCAACTGGCTTTACCGTAAATGGTGTTGCCTATACTGACGGCGCCGCCGGATACACCAGAGTGCTTGATGATGGAGCATTATCAGGAGCTGCACGCTTGACCACAGGTAAACGCGTCCGGGTAATGGGCACCAAGTCATCAGGTGAAGCAGATACTATTGCAATCGACTCAGAATTGGCAAAAGGGCCAGTAACCGCAGTTTCTACCAGCAATTTTGAAGTTGCAGGCCAGAGCATTAATTTTGATGCGGCAACAATTTTCCAAAACCGCTTGTTTAGTGCCTTGCAGGTCGGAGATTACGTAGAGGTTGACGGTGTTTTTGATGCGGCGGGCAATATTCAAGCCAGTCGAGTTGAATATATGGCTGGCGGATTTGCCCAAGCAGAGCACATCAAAGTTACTGGTGTGGTCACAAACCATAACCCCAACCTAAAAACATTCATGATCCAAAGCCTTACGGTTAATTATGTAAATGCTAGTATTGATCGCCATTTTGCAAATGGTCAATTTGCAAATGGAGACTTGGTGGAAGCTAAATCAAATACTGTATTGGCAGGACTGACTTTAACCGCTAGCAGGATTGAAACTACAAAAAGCGAAGGCAGCGTCGGTCAACCTGGAACGGATGTTGATTTAGAGGGTATTGTTGATCGATTTGTTTCAGCACAAGACTTTGACATTAATGGACAGGCTGTTTCTACCAATGCCAACACTGTATTTGAACACGGTCTGGCAACAGGAATAGCTCTAAACGTAAAAATTGAGGCTGAAGGAGTTATCGATAGCAATAACGTCTTGCAAGCAATCAAAGTCTCTTTGGAAAACGACAGTAGCAATGACGATGACCACGGCAATGGCAACGACAATGACGATGACCACGGCAATGGCAACGACAATGACGGCGATCACGGCAATGGCAACGACAATGACAGCGATCACTAAGTATCAGCGGAAGTCTAGTTATAAACTATAGCTTGCAACCGATAATAAAGGCAATGTGAATATAGCTTTCACATTGCCTTTATTCAAATAATTGCCCGGGGCAGGGGTGTTCTCTAATAAAATATTTGGCTGGATACCAAGGGATCTAAAATGTATATAAGTTTATTGCGTAATTTTCTTTATTTACCCATGTCTATTATATTTGTACTATTCAGCTTTGTGCTTTTTTTCATTTTAATGGCAATCCCAAAGCGCAAATACGCTGAAATTCATTCATCGCACCAAGACGCAGACTTGAAACAGCGGTTGAGTGATATCAAAGAGTTCATTTCTGCGGGTGATAAGGTGCTGGATGTTGGCTGTGGTAATGGCCAGTTTGGCGAAGCAATAGCCAAGCGATTTAATGCTGATGTCCGGGGTGTTGATGTGGTTGATTATGCAAATGCCGATATTCCAATAAAGTTTTATGATGGTGTGCATCTGCCATTTGAAGACAATAGTTTTGATGTGATCGTGATGGCGATGATGTTGCATCATGTGGAGCATCAAGAAGAATTGTTAGATGAGGCAATTCGTTGTTCTCGCAGAGGCCTTGTTATCTATGAGGATACCTATTTTTCCCCGTGGCAACGGTTAGCAATTGTTTGGAATGATTTTTATTCAAATCGAGTGATTGGGTTGATAAAAATTGCAAAGGGACTTGAGAGCAAAGATGTTTTGAAAATGCCGTTGCCCTTTACTTTTCGCTGTGTGAATGGGTGGAATCGGCTTTTTGATGAAAAGAACCTGCTTGGAAAAAATACGATTGTGCGCCACTTAGGTGCAAAACCGCATTCAAAGGTGACATTTATTCTGGAAAAGAAGGATGACCCATCACTAAAAGCTGCCAAGCAAAATTCGGGCGCGCTGACAGCTCTTGAGGCGTAAGCAAATTGCGCCTAGGCTGCTTGGAGTAGATGCGCATTCTTGGTTCAGACTCTGATTAAAATTACCAGCCGATTTGCACTGCTAAATGAATTCTAGCAAAGGGCGGGTGATTTTGAAAAACAAAACTACTTTTTTGGCAATGAGCACGCCTCTTGCCTCGATTTTCGGCAGTGGATTTTTAGTTGTTGTACCAATTTTGGCCAGTGCCGTTGGCCCGTACTCGGTATTTGCTATGATTGCAGTGGCGTTGGTTGCTTTCATGGTTGGCAGTATTGTTCGCCACAACATCCAATGTGCTGAGCCGGTTTTGTTATTGGGTAGCAAGCGCTTAACCACTGGTGTTGAACGACTTTCAGATTTGGCATTAGTTGCCGCTTATGTCATTTCTGTTTGTTTATATATCCATATTCTTTCGTCTTTTGTTTTAGCTAAGTTTGACCTCGACACCCAATTTAATAATAGCCTGCTGACTTCAATTGTAATCGGGATAATTATGTTAATAGGCTTGGCCGGCGGGTTGAAACCCTTGGAAAAGCTCGAAACCTGGGCGCTTTATGTGACCATATTGATCCTTGGTTTAATTTTGGTGATGTTTGCATTTTATGATGTTAGACAATTCTTCATTCTGGACTCGTTTCGCTTGCCGGAACTGCCAAACCGCAGTTTGTGGGAAATTGCCACCATCGTTGCCGGGACGCTAATTGTGGTACAGGGGTTTGAAACCACTCGCTATCTTGGCAATCAATTTAGCGGCAAAACTAGAATTAAGGCTTCGCGTTGGGCGCAATATTTTTCGCTTACTCTTTATGTTATATTTGTTGCTCTGGCGCTCCCGGTTTTGCCAGTATTAAACGGAGTGTATGCAGATAATAGCTTGATTGTGCTGGCAGCGACCGCCGCAGTGTTTTTACCAATGCCTCTGATCCTTGCTGCAGTCATGTCACAGTTCTCGGCGGCGGTAGCTGATACTTTGGCAGCGGTTTCCAATCTGGAAGAAGTAAGTAAAAGCCGTTTTAACATCCGTTGGCTTTATGCTTTGGTAGGTTTGTCGGCGATGGCATTAGCTTGGTATGGTTCAACGTACGAGATACTTGCTTTGGCTTCTAGGGCCTTTGCATTTTACTATTTTTTGCAGTGCATTGTCGCTTTTTCTGTTTGTAAAAACCATTGGCAAAGGGCCAGGTTTGTGCTGATTGGGATTATTCTGTTATTCGTATTGGTGTTTGCAGTTCCAGCAGGTTAGTGCTGTTAGAATTCAACCAATTCGTCCCAGCAGAGCCTGGGCAGCTAAGCCGATGCCAATGGTAAAAATCAAGGACAACAGCCATACCGTGGTAATAAGTGGCATAAATTTAAGCTCTAGCCCTTGGTCGTTTTGCTGATACATGGGAACGATCATTCGCAAGTACACGGCTAATGATAGCACGCTGTTTAAGATCGCAATCACTACAAGCCATATAAACCCGCTTTCGATTGCCGCTGCAAACAACAGAAACTTACCCACAAACCCGGCCAAGGGAGGTATGCCAACCAGCGACAGCAAAAAGATCACCATTGCCACACCAAGTGCTATGTGATTGCGCCCAATGCCTGATAAATCACGCAACATTCTTCCGGTGCGCATGATAATGGCAAATGCTCCAAGGTTCATTGCCACATAAGCTGCTGCAAATACAATCAATGCCGGTATCGCTAATTTGCTAGTGCCAATGCCCACAATTGCCAGTAAAAAATACCCAGCTTGAGCAATCGATGAATAAGCTAAAAGCCTAACGATATTGCTTTGAACCAAAGCCGCAAGATAACCATAGGTCATGCTCAAAACCGCAAGGATTGAAACTGCCAATGGCCAGCCAGACGAGGGTGGTAGATCGCTAACTACTTGCGCTAATGCAAAAATTGCCCCGATCTTTGGCACCACAGACATATAGGCGGCGATGGATATTGGCGCGCCATCATAGGCATCTGGCGCCCAAAAATGAAACGGAACTAATGCGCTTTTATAGCCGAGACCAACCAGAACAGCCAGCAAGCCCAAAACTGCCAGCACAGGTTTATCACTTAAAAGCGACAGATCATCAAACAGGGTCGATCCTGTTCCTGCAAACCAATAACTTAAACCAAACACCATAATGGCACCAGTAACCGAAGCAAAAACAAAAAACTTCATTGATGCTTCGGTTGCTGCGTCATTGCGCGGATAGGCGACCAACGCAAATGAGCCTAATCCTGATAATAACACCCCTAGCACTAATATCATTGTGTCTGCGGCACCGGACAGCAGAACTGAGGCCAATGTAACTAGCACCAGCAAGACATAGATGGCGCCCTCTCGGTCGCAGCCGCCCATTTCAGAACGAACCATTAATATGGATAAGACAGTGGCCGGAAGCAGGATTAACTTGGCCCAAATACTCAACGTATCAATTCGATACGTGCCGTCAAAGACGCTGGTATCGAGGCCGAGCATTGGCGCCGTAAAGCCGGTTGCCAATAATAAGGCAGCTAAGCTGATTAACAGCGCCAATCGCGAGCTACGCAACATCTCAGCAATCAACGCAAACACCACGCCAAGCGCAATAATAATTTCCGGCAATAAAAGAACTAGATCGGTTTTCATCAGAACTGCAATGCCGCTGTGGTGTTATGTATCATTTCCAATATCCAAAACGGAGCAATGCCTACCGCAATAATCAGGAGTAATAAGGGGGCAAGTGTCACCACTTCACGAAAGTTTAGGTCTTTCATACCGATCCACTTCTCATTGGTTGCGCCTAAAAACACTTTGCTGATTGCCTGTAAATACAAGCCAGCAGTAATTACAATGCCCAAAATAGCAATGATCGCCCAAGGCTCTACCCGAAGCGTGGCCAAGAATATTTGAAACTCTGCCGGGAAGTGCGCCAATCCCGGAAGACCCAAAGAGGCAAAGGCCGCTAAAATGAATGACCAGCCAAGAATAGGCGTCACATTTAACAGGCCACCAAATTGATCCATATCCCTGGTTTTGGTGCGATCTTGCAACATGCCGACTAAAAAGAACAACGCTCCGGTAACCAGTCCGTGCGAGACCATTTGCAATACCGATCCGTCAAGCGCAATAGCGCGCAAAGTCGGGTCAAGCGTTAAAGCGGCTATTGCTACGCCGATAACCACATAGCCCATATGATTGACCGAAGTATAGGCAATCATGCGTTTCAAATCTCGTTGAGCCAGTGCCGCAAAAGCTCCGTATATTGCCGCAACTACACCAAAGGCCAACACCACTTGCCCGGCTTCGCGAAACGCATCAGGTGTCATTTGTAAGGAAAAACGCACCAACCCATAAGTGCCAAATTTTAACATAACTCCGGCTAGAATTACACTTCCTGCGGCGGGGGCTTGTACATGCGCTGCCGGCAACCAAGTGTGCAGGGGGAATACCGGAGTTTTGACAGCAAAGGTAAACAACATGGCAATCAAAGCCAGCATTGCTGCTATTCCGCTCAATGGTGGATTCTCAATCCACTGCCGCATATCAAAAGTATTTGGATCGCTGCCCAAATATAGGCCCAAAATAGCTAATAATAAAGGTAGACTGCCTAGCAATGTATAGATGAAAAACATCAATGCAGCTCGCTGCCGGTCTTCATGACCCCAGCCGGCAATCATAAAATACATCGAGACTAACGATACTTCGAAAAACACATAAAACAAAATCGCATCAAGCGCTGTAAACGTGCCCAGAGCAGCAGTTTCCAATAGCAACATCAATATTACGAAGGCGTGCGGACGGTCTTTGACTTTTGAAGAAAAGATAAATGTCAGAAAAAACAACAATGAACTTAATAAAACCAAAGGCATGGAAATGCCATCAACCCCGACCCGATAGGCGGCACCAATAGTTGGCATCCAGTCGATTTCTTCAACTTGGGAGAAGCCAGTGGCTTCAATGCCACGCATCCACATTAAAATTGTGCCTATCAGAGTCAGGCCGCTAATAGCAATGCCAATGGCATGGACGCTTTTGGCTGGCAATTTGTGCATTGCCATTACCAGCAATGCTCCGACAAGCGGTAGAAATATGGTCATTGAGACGATGGGAAGCACGGACGTTTCTCCTAATTCAGGTCGTCAAAATAAATACAAACAGGGACACAAAAATCAGCATGGTTCCGACAATAGCTATGGCCATTTCCTTATGAATAAGGCCGCTTTGCAAATTGCGGGCGCGGCCACCCATGCGGATTGTTCCTTGTACTAATGCGGCAATCATTTCATCAATTCCGCGCTCATCACCAAAGCGGGCGGCGCGGCCAAGATTTAAGCCTGCCTGCCCAATTGCAAGTATGGTTTTGTATAAAATTTTCTCAAAATGTTCACTTTGGCGCGCCAAAAAGAAGGCTGGACGCACGATCCAAACATCAAACCCACCGGCAAGAACAAAGCCATTTTGCGCCCAGGGTAAGATTGGGCCGAGTAATCGCTTTGATGGAATAAACCAGCCAAGGCCAAGCCCTGAAAATGCTGCAACCAAGCCCAAGACCATCGCCAAAGGGTTTTCTGGTAAATGCTCACCAAGCAATTCTGCAATTTGAGGAAAAGTAAATCCAAGGACAACGGCCAAAACAACCAATACTCCCATGCCAAGGCCCATAGTAGTTATTCCAACAAGAGTCTTTGTTTGGCGCTCTCCGCTCCACAAAATCCGTATTGCCCGAGCCATATACGCTCCGGTTAATGCGGTTCCACCTAAAACAAATGGAACCAGTAAGCTTGCATTTGATGAGACAAGGGAGGCCGCAATAATAGTGTCTTTAGAAAAGAAACCGCTAAGGGGAGGAATTCCAGCCAATGCAAATGCTGCCAAGGTGAAACCAATAAAAATCTTTGGATGATCTCGCCCAACACCTTTCAGCGTAGAGAACAAGGTGGCCTTGCGACTGTGCTGAAATACACCAGCCCCTAAAAACAACGAGCTTTTCATCACTGCATGGGCCAATAAATGCAACAAAGCGGCCAATGGCACTCCGGCCCCAACCGCAAGTAACATCAGGCCGTATTGGCTGGAAGTTGATGCTGCCAGCATTCGCTTTAGATCTTTTTCAGCCAAAGCAATCATGCCGGTGACAATCGCAGTAATACCGCCAACAATTCCGATGGCCAGCATGGTTTCGGCGGGCAGTATCGGCGCGGTTCTAATAAGTAAAATTGCTCCGGCGGCTACCAATGTTGCCGAATGAAGCAATGCTGAAACTGGAGTTGGCCCAGCCATTGCCCGTTGCAACCAGTCATGCATCGGGGTTTGGGCTGATTTTCCTATTGCCGCGATTAGCAGCAAAATTCCGGTAATGTTTGCAATTGGCCCACCCAAGCCTGATGTTGCGGCTAATGCGCTATTTTGAGTGCTGGCAATCAGAATGAATACTGCGATATAAAGCCCAATATCAGCACTTCTGGTAACAAGAAAAGCACGGTTTGCCGCCGCTGGTACTTTTGGTTTATCGTACCAGAAACCAATTAAAAGATAACTGCTAAGCCCTATGATTTCCCACGCTGCGAGCAATAAAATCCAATCTCCAGCCAGCACCAGTGTTTGCATTGCCGCCACAAAAAGCAACATGGTGGCAAAAAATCGAGGTTGTTGCCGATCCGATGACATATAGCCTGTGCCATAAAGCACTACGAAAAAACTAACTATGGCAACCATGACCGATAGCAGTGAAGTCAGCGGGGTTGCGATTATCCGCAGCGGCATATCGGGCAGGCCGGGCAAGATTATTTCAACTGATTGACCATTAAACGCCCCGATCAATAACAAAGCTGCAGCTGAGGTGCTAATTAGCAACCCAAATAATGCCAGCCATCCCGTAGCTCGGCGAACCACTAAAATTAGCACTGCTGTTAATAATGGAGCTAGCAGAACTGTAAGCAGAACGCTCATCCCTTCAACTCCACGGCTTCTTCCATTTCCACCGATCCTCTGGATCTGAAGCGGGCGATAGCCACACCAAAGCCCACAGCCATTTCAATAGCCATCACCGTCATCACAATCAGCACAAACATCTGCCCGGCAGCGGTTTCAGGATGCAAAAACCGCCAAAATGCCACCAGATTGACCATGGCTCCGGCAAGGATCAATTCCACGCCCATCATGATCATTACCAGATTGGTTTGTGAAAGTGCGCCGTAAATGCCGACGCCAAACAAAGCGGCGCCGGTAGTTAAAGCTAAAACAAGTTCAATACTCATTGGCTTTTCTTTTTCAATGGTTGAATGGAAATTGCAGTAGCAGCGATCATAGCGGTTAAAATTGTTAAACCGGCCATTTCAAAGATCAACATGGATCGGCCAAGCAATTCTAAGCCCAGATCAACGGTTTGCTGTGCTGCACCGGGGGCAATGGCCGCAATAGGGCCCCAATCGACAAATACAGCAATTGCCACGCCGCCAACAAAAGATACAAACCCGGCCCAAAGTGAAAGTTTTTTCTGATGGGTCATATCCATAGTGCCCATGCCGCCGGGATCCATCATGAACATCACCATGAAAATTGCCATAATGCTCATTTCAGTGGCCATCATCATGATTTGCAATACGCCAAGAAACTCAGCTTGCATCGTTAAAAACATTGCGCCCAAAGCCGTTTGCGAGAACAAAAGAGCCAGCGCAGAGCGTACCATGGAAAAGGTGCGAAACACTACGACACCAAACCAGATTGCAGCAATTCCAAAAAATCCAATAAAAAACATTTGTGCAGTCATGTTGGAAACACCAATACAAGAATTCCGACGATTAGAATGTTTAACAAAGCCAAAGGAATACCGAGCTTCCAGCCCCAACTTAGCAAATGAGCTTCGCGGACTCGGGGCATTAATTGTCCAGTAATTAGCATTGCGGCTGTGACGGTTAGGATTTTAATTGCTGTCCACGCCCAAGGTGGCAGTAATGGCCCCTGCCAACCACCAAGATAAAACACGACGATTGCGGCGGATAAGGTGATTATTAGGGTTAGGCGTCCAAAGCGAAACACGGCTAATCGTACTCCGCTATATTCAGCTTCAACGCCGCCAGCTAATTCACCTTCGGCGGTTGGTAAATCAAACGGCGGTAAAAAACAAAGTGCTAATGATGCAATAAAAAATAACACAAACCCCAATGGTTGATAGACGATATTCCATAACTCGGCCTGTGACACGACGATCTCGGTGGTGAACAAAGATTCGGCGCGCATAACTACAGCAGTAATCGGCATTACCACTAACATCGCATAAGCCATTAACTGACCCAAAAACCGCCAGCCACCAATCATCGCATAAGCGCCATTTGGCCCCCATCCAGCCATCAATAAAGCCACCAGTACATAAACCAGTGCCGCGTTGATGAACAAAGCACCGGTGGCCAGATCGGCTATGATTAAGTTAGGGGTTAATGGAATGGTGGCGGCGGCAAGCAAGGCTGAAATTAAGAGCAAAGCCGGCGCAACTTCAAAAAACAAACGATCAGGTTTATGTGAAAGAATGGATTCGCGCCCCAACATAGCCATTGCTGCAAACAGTGGGGCTGTTAGACGAAATTTGCCATTATTGACCCAGTTCTCCAGCACAGCCACCAGATAACTGCCAAAAATCAGTAAGATAACTACAATAAGCGTTGTCAAAACCGCATCTCCCAAGGAGATATATCTAGGGATTGCACGGTAGTTAAGGCGTCACCTAGCTCCAGCTTATCAATCATCGGCGCGATTAGTGGCTCATGCAATTTAGATGGAGTTTGCAAGCTGGCTTTAGTGATGGAACTGTTTTGCAATGTTACATGCAGCCTTGCCATTCCGCGAGCAGTTTCGACACTGGACTGACCGATAAGCTCCACAGCGGCAGGTTTTGGTAATTTCACCAATTCCGGCATGGCAATGGCCTCTGCCATTTTGATTAACTCCATGCTTTGTAAAATTTCATCAAGCCGTAAATTAAGCCGGGAAAAAGCATCATTGCCAGTACTGGAAATAGGCGAAAACCCTAATTCCAACCATGCAGGATCAAAATTACGAGCGTCATGATTGGAACCATTGGCGCGCGCAACCGGGCCGGTTGTCGGTACGTCTTTAGGGGTGGGGCCAATGTTTTTAGTTCGTGCTTTTAGCAACGGAGTTTTTTGCACTCGGTTCACTAATTTTGTCACTTCGCTAGCTAATAACAATATGCCAGCAAAATCAGCCTGTTGGATTTTTAATTGCAGATTAGCCGCATGATTTTGTAACCATCCAAACCCAGTTTGCTGACCAAATTCAGCAAGCCAATTTAAATGACTAGCGATACGTTCACGCTCCAGCGCACCAATCCTAGCCTTCATCACCTGCTTGGAAACATCTGCATCTGCGGCATTTTCTAATGCCAAACAAGCCAGCAAGCGATACGAAACCGGGGCCAGGGGGTTTAGCCGCGCTAAGTTATCAACAAAACCTTCAAAATCGGTTGTCGGCTGTTCGAGCAAAATAATATCTGAGGTTATTGTATTTATTTCAGTTTTTACAACTGCATCACCAGCAAGGGTAAGTGCCAATACTAACCCAGAGGGCAAGCCCGGAAAGAACGGCCCAAAAGGTGCATCGATCCACTCCATAGGTAAATCATCATCACCGCGTGGAAGGTCTTTGGTTACGTCAACCATTGACATGAAATCATCATCACCATGATCCATCTTTGAATGATCCATATCGCCATGGTTCATCTTTGCGTGATCATGGCTTTTATGGTCATGGCCTGCGTGCTTGTGTTCGTGCTTTTCTGTTGGGTCCTCGTCTTCTGACTTGCAGCAATCATGAGTTGCTTCTGCATTTGCAGCTTCGTCCATAGGCACCAAATGCATGCCGCATTTAGGACAAGAGCCGGGGCCGTCCTGCGCTATTTCTGGGTGCATTGGGCAGGTGTATTTACCGGACGCTTCGGTGCTTTCGTGGTGATGCTCATGAGATTTGTGATCATGGCTTTTATGGTCATGGCCTGAGTGCTTGTGTTCGTGCTTTTCTGCTGAGGCCTCGTCTTCTGACTTGCAGCAATCATGAGTTGCTTCTGCATTTGCAGCTTCATCCATAGGCACCAAATGCATGCCGCATTTAGGGCAGGAGCCGGGTTCATCTTGCACCACTTCGGGGTGCATTGGGCAGGTGTATTTACCGGACGCAATATCAACACTCTGATGGGCTTTGTGGCTGTGTGCGGTGGCGGCCATTGGTGCATGACTGTCATGCTGGGCGGCTGAATTTACGGCATTACTATTGGCTTGAACTTCGCGTTTAACAAGAAACATGCCGCATTTAGGGCAGGATCCGGGTTCATCTTGCACCACTTCGGGGTGCATTGGGCATACATACTCAATGCGAGTGCTTAAAACTCCAGCTTCAAAATCTGTGACCTCTTCAGAAAAAGCGTTATTTGAGAACCATTGCCGCAAATCTTGCACCGCACTGACCAAGCCATCTTGTGAAATCTCTGCTGTTACGTTGGCGCTCAAAAATGCAGGTAATTGTGCTTCACCAAGAGATAAAATAGCTCGTGGACGAACCATTTGCGCATAAATAATTGCCGCAGAATCAGCAAGTTTGGCTGATAGTGATCCGATGATAACAAGGACGCTGGCGTGGCGAGGGCTGGCAACAATTTGCAGGCCGCTAGCTTCAATATCCAAGTTATTGGCGCGCGCAATATCAACACCTGGAATGATAAATGCGGTTAGATCACGAGACATCGCAAATGCGCTTATTTTTTGCAATACTGATTTTTTTTTAAGACGGCTACCAGTTTCCATCATTGTCTCCTAAGAGCGCCTTGGCTCCAACCGTAGAGCAGGCCCAAAAATAAAATTGCTAGAAAAACCCCCATGTCGAGCAGCGCCACCAAACCAACTTGTTTGTAAACCACAGCCCAGGGATACATGTAGGCCATCTCCATGTCGAAAGCTAAGAACAATAAGGCATAGCCGTAATAACGGGCATGATAGCGAACCCAAACTGGTTTTCTCGCCATCATACCAGAGGTGGCTGGGATGTTTTTACCTATTTCATTTCGAACTGTGCCGATGGCTCGAGACAATAAGAATAGAACGGAAACAAGCCCAATCGTTCCAAGAACCATGGCGAATAATAAGCCGTATTGCTCTAGTGAGCTCATTTTATTACTCGCCCCGCTTATTTGGCTTCGATAGTTTTGTTATGCAAGTAGTCTCGGGTGAGGGGAACCGAGTCAAGTTTTTTGGCGAGTTGAATTTGAAATACCACTAGGCCTGAGTGGCGAAATCCGGCTTCGCAGGCCGCTAGATAAAACTCCCACATCCGACAGAATCTATCATCATAGATAGCTTTGATTTTGTCGCGGTTCTGCATAAAACGCTGCCGCCAGTGTTGTAGAGTTTTTGCATAGTGCAAGCGCAACACTTCTATATCGGTGACGATTAAACCGCTGCGCTCTATTGAAGGCATAATCTCCGACAATGATGGAATATAGCCGCCGGGAAAAATATATTTAGCAATCCATGGGTGCGGAGAGCTAGGCGGGTTAGCGCAGCCAATAGTGTGAATAAGAGCAATACCGTCTTGTTTCAAAAGCTCATTTATTTTGGTAAAATACTGGTCAAAATATCCAACACCTAAGTGCTCGAACATGCCAACTGAAACAATGCGATCGTAGCTGCCTTTTTCTTGTCGGTAGTCTTTTAGGAGAAATCGCACCCGCTCAAGTAATCCTCGTTTTTCAGTTTGTTGCTCAGCATAGTGCAATTGCTCTTTTGATAGGGTCAGCCCAGTTACATCCGCATCTTTTGATTTAGCTAAAAAATGATCTAATCCACCCCAGCCGCAGCCAATATCAAGAACTTTTTGCCCTGACTCTAACAATAACTTGTCTGCAATATGTTGTTTTTTTGCAGCTTGCGCTTGCTCTAAACTATCTTGCGTATTTTTATAATAAGCACAGGAGTATTGCCGATCATCATCCAAAAACAGCTCATACATCTGATCGGATAAATCATAGTGATGAGCTACGTTTTTTTGCGATTTTGCAATTGGGTTGTGCATCATCATCCTTCGGCACAACATTCTAATTCGTTGCTGGGCTCTTCGGATCCAAAGCCCTTTACCGCGTCCAAGATTACGCAAACACAAATCTAGAAATTGGTAAATATCGCCTTGAGAGAATGTCAGACGTCCATCCATATAGGCTTCGCCAATATGCAAATCAGCATTAAAAATGATCTGCCAGACAGTTTTCCAGTCATGAATGTGCGCAGTAACCGTCGGTACTCCTGTGCCAATTTTCAGACGTTTTCCATCGGGCAGTAACATCACCAGAGCGCCTTCAACAAAGAACTTTTGTAATGCAGATTTCATGATTTTAGGTGCAAAGAACGAATGGCGCATCGGCTTTTGCAACATTTGAGTTTGATCGCTCATTTTAGGCCCCTATTTGAAAAGAAGTTAAAGACGGGCACAAATACCAGAGCAATGTACCACCCATAGGCAAATGTTTCAACTAATCCAAGAAGGAAGCTGGGAATGCTAATCCAGGTAAACCACGGCAATAGGGGAAGCCAACTTTGATACATGGTGGCTCCGGGCAGCAACAATCCAAACGCCACACATAAGGTAAAGCTTATGGCGAGGAACACACCCAAACTCATACCCCATTGGTAAATATCCGCCCACAGGCTGTTTTGGGAAGGGGCTTTTGATTGTTTTGTCATTGTAATTCTCCTTCAGTTACGGGCAATTAAGATGCCCTGATACGAAGATAAAATATGTTACTGATCTATAGACGCTGGGTATAATGCAGCATTACAGTTTATTTTGCTTTTTTATGAAAAAGCTCAAACCATCGAATAAAACGAATTGCCAGCTTTGGTGATTTTGACAACACTGCCTAATTAAGAGTCGGCGCAGGAATAGCCAAAATGGATTTTTACATTCCAGACAATAATTTGTTCAGTAAGCGTTTTACCATTTTAGTTCGCAAGCTAAGCGGCATTGAAGTGGGCGCAAAAGACTGGCGTCAGCAATTAGCTAATTGGGTGCAGGCTCACCCATGTGCTTGGTGGCAAGGAGTTTGGATTGCTTGCGAGATCAAAGGCGACCCCGGAGAGCATGGTCTAGATGATCAGAATAAAACTCCCGATATTGGTGAGATCTTTTCCAATGCTAGAATTAACATAGCCGAGAACATATTTACTTTTGGGCCATTAAATGATGACAGTTTAATTGCATGGGCAGAGGATGGGCCGCGAAGCATTTGGGCGCGGGCTCGCCTCAAAGAAATGGCCGGACGCTTTGCTTCGGCTTTTCATGAATTAGGTTTGAATTCTGGTGACCGGGTTGTTATTCACCTGCCGGATGTGCCAGAGAAAATCGCCGCATTTTTAGGGGCGTGCTGGATGGGGCTGGTTCCAGTGATCGAGCCACCATGGGCGCGGCCCATTCATGGTCGAGATACCTGTTGGGCTGAGTTTTCACCAAAACTGATCTTAACTTGCGATGGCTACCGCCGTGATGGAGTATGGGTCGATAATGGCAGTTTTCTTGAAAAATTAACTGCACAGACAAAGGACGATTTGATCGTGGTTCCAGTGCCGTGCGCTGGCTCGCGGCGCAATGTGCAGTCCAAAGCAGAAGTGATGCCCTGGGACACTTTTGACAAATTGGGTAAAGGCGGCGGATTTTCGTATCGCTATATTCCATTTGTGCAGGAATTAGCGTTTTTATACCAAAATGACGATGCTGACTTTAAAATGATTAAAAGCGGCGAGTGGTTGACCTCTATGTTGATGGATTGGTTGTTATGGGTGGATATTGGAGTTGGCGCTCATATTTTTGCCAGTGACATCCGGGAGCAATCAAACTGGCTCCGTCTTATTGCAGCATTAGCCACTGGCTCTGATGTTATTCTTTATAACGGTGATCATGGCGCGATGAACGGCCAAGTCTTGTGGCGAATTATTGAACGTGAACAGGTAAAAGTAGTTCACATCACCCAAAAATTGCTAGCAGAAATACAAAACGGCAAAGCAGAGCCAAAGCAAAATCATCACTTGGATCGTGTGGAATTAGTGATTGTGGAAGGCGCAATTAGCACAGCGCAGAAGGATTTTTTGCAAACCTCCTGCTTTGTTAATGCAAAAATATCCTTTTGCTAGCTGATCTGTAAAGCAATCTGTCCAAAGCAGCAGACATGCTATACTAATATTTTCTCCAAGGGGTGCCGAGACGATTCGTGCTTGGCTGAGAATACACCCATCGAACCTGTACGGATAATGCCGGGATAGGGATAGGAAATTGTTATGAACAAACCAACCAACGCATCAGAATTCACGCCGCAAAGCGTATCCACGGGCGCATTGCCAGCCTCAAAGCGGATTTACACCTCGCCAGCGATGGCGCCGGCGGTAAAAGTGCCACATCGCGAGATTGCCTTGCACGAAACAGCCAAAGAGCCACCAGTTCGGGTTTATGATACATCGGGGCCATACACCGATACAGCGCAGAGCATTAATGTTGATGCTGGTTTGGCGCGCAATCGGCTGGACTGGTATGGCGGGCGTGGGTTTGAAACCTATCAGGGGCGCGAGATGACTGCGCTTGATAATGGCGGCGCCAAGGGTAAGTATTTGGCGCGGGCTTTTCCAAAAGCCTATCAGCCGTTACAAAGCAAAGGTGATCAGCCTTGTACACAATTGGAATTTGCCAAGGCCGGTGTCATCACCGAAGAAATGTATTTTGTGGCCGAACGCGAAAACCTTGGTCGGCGGGCGGCGTTAAAAGATGCGCAAAAAACTATTGATCAGGGGCAAAGTTTTGGGGCGCAAATTCCAACCCATATCACACCAGAATTTGTTCGTTCCGAGATTGCGCGGGGCAGGGCCATCATTCCGGCCAATATCAACCATGCCGAATTAGAGCCTATGATTATTGGTCGTAATTTTCTTACCAAAATCAACGCCAATATCGGTAATTCGGCGCTGGGTTCTTCGGTCGAAGAAGAAGTGGAAAAAATGGTCTGGTCGATCCGCTGGGGCGCCGATACGGTGATGGATCTGTCCACGGGCAGGAATATTCACAACACTCGCGAGTGGATTTTGCGCAACTCACCAGTGCCGATTGGAACTGTGCCGATTTATCAGGCCTTGGAAAAAGTAAATGGCGTCGCCGAAGACCTAACGTGGGAGGTGTTTCGCGATACTTTGATTGAACAGGCCGAACAGGGTGTTGATTATTTCACCATTCATGCCGGGGTGCGGCTGGCTTACATTCACCTAACGGCGGAGCGGGTTACTGGCATTGTTTCGCGTGGTGGCTCGATCATGGCCAAATGGTGTTTGCATCATCACAAAGAGAGCTTCTTGTACGAGCATTTTGTCGATATTTGCGAGATTTGCCGCAAATATGATGTTAGCTTTTCGCTGGGTGATGGGCTTCGTCCCGGCTCGGTCGCTGATGCTAATGATCGGGCGCAATTTGCCGAATTAGAAACCTTGGGCGAATTGACCCATGTGGCTTGGGATCATGGTTGTCAGGTGATGATCGAGGGGCCGGGCCATGTGCCAATGCACAAAATCCGCGAAAACATGACCAAGCAGCTCGAAGTCTGCGGTGAGGCACCATTTTACACCCTTGGCCCGTTAACCACCGATATTGCACCAGGCTATGATCACATTACGTCTGCCATCGGTGCGGCGCAAATCGGCTGGTACGGCACGGCTTTGCTTTGTTATGTAACGCCAAAGGAACACCTTGGCTTGCCGGATCGTGATGACGTAAAAGTCGGCGTGGTGACGTATAAATTGGCAGCCCACGCAGCGGATCTGGCCAAAGGCCACCCGGCGGCGCAATTACGCGATGATGCGGTTAGCCGCGCTCGTTTCGAGTTTCGTTGGCAGGATCAGTTTAATTTATCCTTGGATCCGGAAACCGCGCAAAACTATCACGATCAAACCTTGCCCAAAGACGCTCATAAAACTTCGCATTTTTGCTCGATGTGTGGGCCAAAATTTTGCAGCATGAAAATCACCCAAGATGTGCGCGATTATGCTGATGGGTTATCCGACAATGAAAAAGCCGACATGGAACGAGGCATGGAAGAAATGAAACACAAATTCCGCGAACAAGGCAGCGAGATTTATTTGGAAACGAAATAATGGATACATCAGACATTACAGCGCTTGTGTCCGGTTTTGGTGGTGTGATCATCGGAGCCATGATATCATATTATTCAGAATATCGCTTTCGGAAAGCTGATTGTGAACGACAAATGAGAAGTAATTTCCAAATAGTTTTGTTGGAATTAGGACGAGTTTATGACGATTTAGGTTCTCTATATAAGCAACTTACCCAAAACTTGTCATTGGCTAGAGCGCCTGATCTTATTTATAGTCAAGTGCAGGAAATAGTTAATTTAAGCGTGTTGCCGGTATCCATTGAATCAGAAAGAATTTTCTCTTTAGCAGATAAAGAGGACGATATTATTACTGATATATTGCTGTGTTTTAGAAGATATAATTCTATAATAAGCACTATTTCGGCTGCAAACACTAAAAAATCTGAAATTACATTACTGTTTCAAGAAAATGTTGAGGGACTTATACGTAGCGATATTGCAAGCATAGTCATTGATCTCAATGACCATGAAAAAATGATGGCTTTGGTTAGAGTTGAAAATTTGTATAGAGATTTATTTCGGCATTTAGTTAGCGATCTGGATCAAATAAAATCGTTAATTGATCGAATGAATATAATATCAGAAAGAAAATTCAAAAAACCAAAGGGTCAATACCCTAAAATTGAATTTCAAGAAAGTGTGATAACACTTTCTTACTTGAGGGATATGCCACGGTTTGAATTGGAAAATTTGCGGTGAGGCACGGAAACAGAAACGTAAACTTTCACTACCTTATTCTTCCAAATAGCTCCCCTCACCCCAGCCCTCTCCCGGATGGGAGAGAGAGTCATGTTCGTGGTGCTTGGAATCATTTCCACCACTTTCGTCATACCGGACTTGATCCGGTATCCAGCCTTGCAATTTATCATGCGGGAAATGGTGGAAAATGATCAACCGCTCTTGATGCATTCACTATTGGTGTCTGGACTCCGGATTAAATCCGCAATGACGGTTAGCTGGTGCGACTGGCGGTGGACACGACATACCAACGACTTTTTCTCGAAAAGCCGGTCAAAACGCAGCGAAAACCCGCAATTAACCGAGCATTTTCATTCTCTTAGTTCGGTATTGGCGCGGATCTGAGCGGGGCTAAAAGCAACAACACGTCAAAGCCCGAAATCCTCACGAAACCTGTCGATCTGATGCATCCGCTCGTGCAATACGGCAACGATACCGATGTCACCATTGCCAAGCTTCTTCCAGTAGACAAAGTACTTTTTGTAGCGAAAAAAGAACCCTTCGACACCGAACTCGGCGGGAATGGGCCGCGACATTACTTCATGCGTTGTGATCTTTTCAAAGGCCTCGAAAAGGCCCGTGATGTAGGTGTCGGCCTGTGCAGCGCCCCATCGGTCGCGGGTGTATTGATAGACTTCATCAATGCGAAACGAAGCCGCTTCCTGAATGCGAATGTTTGCCAACGGCTCAAGCCTGGTTTCGGGCTATGACGTCGGCAGCTGAAAGCGATGCGTAAGAAGAATCCGGCGCAGCGAACGCCCGTGTCAACTCTGCCTTCAGACGCTCGAAAGCCTGCCGTTCCATCCGCTCCTTGTCCCGGCGGATCAGATCGCGGATGTATTCGCTCACATTCTCATAGGAACCCGTTTCGCCAACATTGGCGGAAACGTATTCGCTGAGGGCTCCGCTCAGCCGGACGGTCATGGTCGTGGTGCGTGACATAGATAAAACTCCGTTACTCCTGTATTCAATATAACCAAAAATGCACACACCACAAGAGGCGAGCTGATAGTTTGGAATTTGTCCCAGCCCTTGCATGATCAAACCGCCGCACATTCAGCGGAGAAAAAGAGGGCATTCTCGCAGGTTCGGTCGCCAGACCAAACCACTTTGAAATATAAAGAAAATCACCCCCCGCATCGGGCACATCTGCGTTTCAATGAAAGCGACTGGCGGAGGACGCGACATACCAACGACTTTTTCTCGAAAAGCCGGTCAAAACACAGCGAAAACCCGCAATTAACCGAGCGTTTTCATTCTCTTAGTTCGGCATTGGTGCGGGAAAATGCGGGCTTGAAAGCAACAACGCGTCAAAGCCCGAAATCCTCCCGAAACCTGTCGATCTGATGCATCCGCTCGTGCAATACGGCAACGATACCGATGTCACCATTGCCAAGCTCCTTCCAGTAGACAAAGTGCTTTTTGTAGCGGAAAAAGAACCCATCAATACCGAACTCGGCCGGAATGGGCCGCGACATCACTTCATGCGTTGCGATCTTTTCAAAGGCCTCGAAAAGGCCCGTGATGTAGGTGTCGGCCTGTGCAGCGCCCCACTGGTCGCGGGTGTATTGATAGACTTCATCAATGCGAAACGAAGCCGCTTCCTGAATGCGAACGTTTGCCAACGGCTCAAGCCTGGTTTCGGGCTATGACGTCGGCGGCTGAAAGCGGTGCGTAAGAAGAATCCGGTGCAGCGAACGCCCGTGTCAACTCGGCCTTCAGGCGCTCGAAAGCCTGCTGCTCCGTCCGCTCCTTGTCCCGGCGGATCAGATCACGGATGTATTCGCTCACATTCTCATAGGAGCCCGTTTCGCCGACATTTGCGGAAACGTATTCGCTGAGGGCTCCGCTCAGCCCGACAATGAGGTCGTCGTCGATGATCCCGAAAGGGACAGGTTGGCAACGATCTACAGAAACCGTCTCGAATTCGCCGTCGGGCACGGCGTCTCGATCCATGCCGATACTGCGCCAGAGGACCAGACCAAAGCAATTCTCGTCAGTACGGAAATCATCCCCCGCCATGAAGTCGAGATAACCGAGACACCGGGCCAGGATGCCAATGACCGCCCTGCGTCACGAGAAATGATCAATAACGGCTGGCTCGACATGACGCGCTTGGCCGAAATGGGGCAAAAAGACCTCCGGGAAGCTCTTTCATGCCTGATCGACGACTATGGCACCTGGATAAGTGACCAGCGAAAGCGTCTGGGCAAGGAAATCATTGGATTCGATAAGGCCGGAAACGATGCAATGGTGAGGTGCGAAGAAACCTTCCACCGCCTGCGAGAAGGCATGGAGGTGCTATTCAAAGACGAAAAGGCCTTGGCAGCATTCCGTTTTGCAAACCGATCAATGGCCTTGCAGCGCATCAGAAGTATCTATGCGCTCAAACGGCGCAGAAACGAAGAGGTAGATATTGCAAGCTTGGACATCCCCAAGAACCGGTCATGGCGACCGTTCCAGCTCGCGTTTCTGCTCTTGTCCATTCCCTCCTTGGCCGACCCGAACCATTCGGATCGAACGAAACCGGTCGAAGCGTTTGCCGATTTGCTATGGTTCCCGACCGGTGGGGGTAAAACGGAAGCATATCTGGGTGTCGCGGCCTTCGCCATGGCAATGCGTCGCCTGAAAAATGACCTTGGCGACTTGGATGCCACACGCGGCTTGGCCGTAATAATGAGATATACGCTCCGCCTTTTGACCCTGCAGCAGTTCCAAAGAGCCACTACGCTACTGTGCGCTATGGAAGTGATCCGGAGAGAAGACGAGAAAATCTGGGGAGGCGAGCCGTTTACACTCGGCCTTTGGGTGGGCAATCGCGTCACCCCGGGAAAAACCGAGGATGCCCACCAAGCCATCGAAGCCCTTCGAAATGGGGATAGAAATCGCTCTGGTATTGCCTCACCGGCTCAATTGACAAGTTGTCCTTGGTGCGGTTCGGAAATATCTCCGGGACGAGATATTGAAGTGGACAGAATTGCTGGAAAAACAATTATCCATTGCGGTGACAAGCTTGGAAGCTGCGACTTTTCACGCGCCAGATCACAGAAGCAGACACAACCTGGACTTCCTGTAAGAGTCGTTGATGAAGAAATCTATCATCGACCGCCCACGATGATGATCGCTACCGTCGATAAGTTTGCAATGATGGCATGGCGGCCGGAGGTAAGAAACCTTTTCGGGAAAGTTCACCAAGAGTGCGATCGTCATGGCCTGCTTTGGCCCGGCCACGACTGTGGGACCGGCCATCGCGCACGCGGAAAATACCCGGCTACAAAGACCAAGAATATACGACAAATCAGGCCGCCCGATTTGATAATCCAGGACGAATTCCATTTGATCGGCGGACCGCTGGGAACGATGGTGGGACTTTATGAAACGGCCGTGGACGAGTTGAGCAGCTGGAAACTCGGCGAGAAAACTGTCCGCCCCAAAATCGTCGCCTCTACTGCGACAGTGAGACGGGCAGACGATCAGGTCAGAAATGTGTTCATGCGCCGGACATCGGTATTCCCTCCATCCGGCCTCGATGTCGAGGATAATTTCTTTTCTGTTCAGCGTCCGATCGAACAGAAGCCGGGGCGAAGATACATGGGGATTTGCGCACCGGGTAGTTCTCGGCCCGCAGTTCTGATCAGAACCTATACGGCATTTCTGACAGCAACCCAGGAACTATTCGACAGATTCGGCCCTGTGGCGGACCCCTACATGACGCTCGTCGGTTATTTCAACTCTTTGCGGGAACTCGGCGGAATGAAACGTCTGGCCGAAGATGACGTGCAAACTCGGTCATACCGAGTTGATATGAGCCTCGTCGATAGGCCTGGGTTGGCGCAGCGTAGTGTTAATGACGTCAATGAATTGACATCGCGTGTTTCCAGTCACGAAATTCCGCGGTACCTAGACCAACTCGAAGTTCCATTTGCAGGCAATTTCGACCCTGTCACCGGAAAATGGTCCGTGGCGAGAGAAAAAGGAGCGCCGCGCCCGATCGATATCGTTCTTGCAACCAATATGCTTTCTGTCGGTGTCGACGTAAACCGATTGGGGCTGATGGTCGTAAATGGACAGCCAAAGGGAACGGCGGAGTATATTCAGGCGACCAGCCGCGTGGGACGTGCCCACCCCGGTCTGGTGGCTGCCGTGCTCACTTGGGCTCGCCCTCGCGACCTTTCACATTACGAGACCTTTGAACACTATCACTCAACTTTCTACCAGCACGTTGAAGCCCAGTCTGTCACACCGTTTTCTCCCCGAGCATTGGATCGAGGTCTTACCGGCGTGATGCTTTCGATCATGCGGCATTCCTACGTGACCTTTTCCCCGAACGAAGGTGCCGGAGCGCTAGATAGCCCTGGTCGACCGGAAGTTCTGGATACCATCCGATCCGTTGCCGAGAGGGCTTGGGAGGTTACGGAAAATTCAACCAAGAAAAAACTGACCGAGATTGAGATGAAAAGCCGGGCGGACGAATGGGCTGCGGAAGCCAGCGTCGGAGGGCGAACGTTGGTCTACCAGAAATATGGTGCCGGACCCACGGCATACCCACTACTGAAAACGCCCGGCATCACCCCCTGGAACAACTGGACGGTTCCGATGTCGATGCGCGAAGTCGAACCCGGAGTACGGCTCATCATGGAGGACACCCGTTCGACATCCGATCCAGATTGGCGCGCGCGACCACCTCAATCTGGGGAGGATGATCAATGAGCAGGACACCAGTAGGCGAAATCAGACCTAGTCAACTTCTCTGGACTTACGGTCCAGGGGCTTTGATCGACCTTCCGAACATGTCGGTGATTACTATGGGCATTGATCGTTGGGAAAAGGACAGGTGCCAGCCAATCCAGGAGGCGAGATTGCTGGCAAATGTTCAAAGCATTCTCGGGCCGCAAGTGGATTCCTTGCGGATGCCGCCGATCAACGAACAGGAAGTGTCTGATCCCTTTTCAGCCGCCGCCCTGATCGGGGTGCCGGTGAAGCCGTTTCCCAGGTGGCTCCGCTGTGTGAAATGTGGTTTGCTGTCGCCTTTTGATAGCGGGCTCTTCAAGCTGAAAGAAAACAGATATCGGCCGGAAAAATCACGATTCGTTCACGAAGGGTGTCGTGGTTCTCAAAACAATATGCGCCCCAAAGACGCTGATGCGGTACCGGCGCGTTTTCTAATGGCCTGTCGCAATGGTCACTTGGACGATTTTGCATGGGACTGGTTTGTCCATGGCGGACCGAGTAATTGCAAGGCCACGCTCAGATTTTTTGAAAGTGGAGCTTCGCTTCAAACCGAAAACCTCTGGGTGAAATGTGACGGCTGTGGCGCTGCAAAGAATATGGCGCAAGCCTTCGGGCAAACTGGCCGGGACAATTTACCGGCCTGCCGTGGGAGGCATCCACACATAAACCTATTCGACGATGACTGTTCCGAACAGCCTCGAGCAATCCTTCTTGGAGCAACAAACAGTTGGTTCCCAGTAACGCTTTCGGCACTGGCGATTCCTCAAACAGGAAGCCCCTTGAGCCAACTCATAATGGATGGCTGGACCTTTTTCGAAGACGTCGACTCTGTTGGTGAAGTCTCTATCGTCGTTAAAACGCTCAGGAAATCCGCGCAACTTCCCGGGATAGAGCGGTTTACAAACGATCAGATCTGGTCGGCAATATTGGAACACCGAACGGGCGGGTCAGACATAGATCAGGGGGATATCAAGGGCCCGGAATGGGATGTCCTCACAGCAAGCGAACCGCCGACCGATTACCCGCATTTCATGAGCAAAAAGGTGGATGCCCCCCAAGGGTTTCAAGGAATCTTGTCCCGGGTTCTGTTGCTGGAAAGACTGCGCGAAGTGAACGCACTACTTGGTTTCACGAGGGTGGAATCGCCGGATGAAGGTGCCGGCGATGAAGCCGCTCCCAAAGCCCCGCTTTGCAGAGCTGCACCAGATTGGGTTCCCGCCACGCAAGTTCATGGCGAAGGCATTTTTCTTTCCTTTGATACTGAATCCTTGGATAAATGGGCGGATAAGAGTGCCGTAAAAGCCGTGGATGAAAGGCTTCGACAAGGTCATATGGGATGGCGACGGAAACGCGGTCTTGATCCTAACGAAGGATATCCGGGAATTCGCTATATCCTGCTCCACACACTCGCTCACATGCTGATAAGGGAACTGGCCCTGGAATGCGGGTATAATGCAGCCAGCATCAGGGAGCGGGTTTATGCAGATACGGAGGCCGGAAAAGACCAAGCAGGGTTCTTGATTTATACGGCAGCAGCTGATTCCGATGGAACGCTAGGCGGATTGGTCGATCTCGGAAATCCCGAGAACCTTGGCCGTCTGCTCCATCAAGCCTTGGACCGGGCGCGCGTTTGCGCGTCAGACCCGCTATGCTCCGAACATGACCCGAGCAAAGATCAGTCGCTCCATGGCGCCGCTTGCCATGCATGCTCGTTTGTTTCCGAAACCTCTTGCGAATGTGGAAATCGCCACTTGGATCGCTCACTGGTCGTGCCGACGATCGAAAACGCCAACGCTGCCTATTTCGTGAAATCATAATGGAACGCTTATTCGACAGCATATCGCTACTCGTAGCACAGCTATCCCCGTCAAGAATCGAAGCAATGGCCGAGAGAATCAGGGGCCAGAAAACTCTGGAGCAGGTTATTTCAGCCCGTGAACTCATTCGCACGCCCTTGGCCCGTGACAGTTTTGATAGTGTTATGGCGGCGTGGGAGCGTGCTACCATTTCATCTGACGAATTGGCGGGGCTACTTTTGGGTGCATCATATGCACACGAGAAAGCGCAGAAGGATAGTGCCGTTGAACTCGTTTGGACTGGACCGACCACGGAATTTGCTGCGACGCGCCGTACCGAACAGGTGCTACTTGATCTCATTCGAGAGGCGCAAAGCGAATTATTCATTGTAAGTTTCGTGGCTTTCGACATTTCAGACGTCGTCAAACAAATGAACCGCGCAACTGAGCGGGGCGTTGATATTCGTGTGCTACTGGAAGCGTCTCAGGACCATGGAGGCAGTTTGTCTGTCGATCCTGTCGCTACAATGAGAGGTTTGGTGCCTCGCGCAAGACTTTATACTTGGAAAGGCAAGACCGCCCCATTTGAAGATGGAAAGGTCCATGCCAAAGTAACCGTGGCCGATCGAAGAACGGCATTTTTGACGAGCGCGAACTTGACTGGTCACGCTCTCGAAAAGAATATGGAAGCAGGAGTTTTGTTTAAAGGTGGCCAGATTCCTTCGTTGTTGGCATCGCACCTCCATGCCCTGATTGATACCAACGTGATTTGCAAAGTCTGAAACGGACCTGGAGCAAAGCGCAATTGCAGGAAAAATGCCTACCGACACCCTCGTGCCTGCTTTCGTATGACAGCATAATCGCTCAACATTTCCACGATTGCAGACCCTTCCGGCAGCGCCCTCACTTCCTCAGCTGCCTTTGTCTGGAACCCCGTGTCATACTCCACCACAGGCAGGCACACACCGATCACCGGCTTAGAACTCACCGTCGCGCAGGCGCTCAGCAAGCTCGTCACGATTACGAGGGCGGCGAGTCGTGGCCTCAAGCATTCGGCGCTGAATTTCATTGGCTTTCTCCGTATTTTCAATGCGTTCCGCCAGCCGTCCGGCACGCTCGCCGGAGCGGTGCAGGGACAGGAGGAACAGCGATATTGTGAGGGCGATGGCAGCCCATTTTCCGACAGCCAGGGCAAACCGGCTGCCGGTGAACCATGCAATGAGAGCACCCATCAGCGCCGCCCCTTTCGCCAGTCGTCCCAGCGGGCGTAGATGGTAACACTGACGCCAATCAAGGCGACCGCGATGAACAGCCAGCGCATTGTATCGAGATACGGGATCAATGGCTGAAGGGCGGATTGGGTGTCGGTGACGGCTTGTTGCACGGCCTCGATGCCCGCCGCGCCGATGGTGGCAACACCGGCTGCCCCGCCGCCTTTCATGGTGCGCGATTCCGTCAGGCTTTCGCGCAGCTGCGGCGGTTCCGGAGCAAATCTCGAGCTGTGCGGCGGAAACGGATCACCCCACTGACGAGCGCGGCCTGTGTCGACGTGCATGAAATTCTGGCGGGGATAGAAGCCGAAGCCGGTGAAGTCGACGGCGCGGGCCGCAGCCTCAAAACTTACCGGATCATGATTGGCCATGGAAATGTCAAACGCCGCGCCCTGCAGGTGCATGGAGTGTTTAGCGCCGCCGACCTTGCGGTTATAGTCCGGACTGCGATAGGCGGAATGGACGATCAGCGGCACGCCGAGGCGGTCGCGCAGGGCCTGCAGCTTGTCGAGTGCTGGCTCGTTGATGCGGATCGTCCCGTCACCGCGACAGGCGATTTCCTCGGGGCTGAAGTCGGGCCAGCGCCAGAGATTTTCGGGCACGTCGCGCCAGTTGGCGTAATAGTGAGTGGTCATGATTTCCTCCAGAAATGAAAAACCCGCCGGTTGGCGGGTATGTGGTCGGGGATAAATTGTGTTGGCCTCAGCCGAACAGTTTCAGCTTCACAGCAATGCCCGCAATCAGGGCAAGCAGCAGGCCGGTGGTGATCAGGCGCACGATGGTTTGCCAGGCGGTGCGCCGCGCCATGCGCAGACTTTCAAGCAGCGTGCGCAGGTCATGGATGTCGATGGCGGCCTCGGGGCCGTCGAGGCCAACATCGGCCAAGGCACGGCGCGCACCCTGTTCGGCAGCGCGGGCCAGCATGGCTTCGAATTCATCCTCGGGTATGCGGACATAGCCCGCATCAAGTTTGGGCGGGGTCATGGGGGCTCCTTGTTCAAGTTGGTTCAGCCTATTTTCGCGCCCCAGAAGGACGTGTGGTCGGCTGCGCAATAGCCATCGGCAGCGCGGAAATACCCCTGCAGTTCGACCGTATCTCCGGCGCTGAGCGGCACCATGGTCTGCAGCCACAGCGCGGTGGCCAGCGATTTGTGGGTACCGGAAATCTCGCCAAACGACCCCTGGATCTCGGTCACGCCGTTCAGTACGAGCCGCCCACGCATGCGTGCCGAAGTGCTGGAATTCACCTTGTAGAGCAGTGTCGAGCCGAAAAGGTAGGTGCCGGCAATTGGTGCGGTGAACAGGTTGGTGGCTGCATCGAACGCACCCTGGTCGTTTGCCTCGATCGTGTTGATGCCGATCTTCGTCCAGGTAGCGAGGCCGACGTAGTTGTCGTAATTCGTATTGGCCTTGAAACGCGGACGTCGGGGTTCCTCGAGGATGCCGGTGGCGCGATCGATGGTGAGCGCATCAAACCAGGCCGCACCGTCCGGGCTGACTTTCAGGGTGATGTCATCGGAGCCGACCAAGCCGAGTTCGGCCCGGGCGGAAAATCCAGACTGGAACAGGAACGACAGGACACCCGCGGCATTTTCCTTGTTGAGGGTGTAGCGCAGATCACCATTGCCGCCTTCGGCCGCCGTCAGCGCGGTCCAGAGCGCGGCGTTGAGCTTGGCGGCGAAAGGGTTGGCGGCATCGGCGGTGGTTCCAAGGCCGAGCCGGGTCAGGTTCTGCAGCGCATCCGGTGTCACACCGATCCAGGTTGTCCCGTCGAATACGAGAAGCAATCCTTCGTCCTCGATCCAAAGCCGCCAGCCGACCTGCGGGATAAGGCGCAACCATGCCCCCCCGGAAAACAGCGCGAGATCGCCGTCCCAACCGGCCCAGGCACCTGTTGCCCCAGCGGCGACAAGGTAACGATCACCCTCGGCGGGGCTGCCCGGCGGCGATGCAAGATCCCGGTCCAGAACCGAAAGCTGCACCAGCCCATCCAGTTGAGATAGCGCCTCATTGACGGCGACATGTTTCTGGGCCTGCGCGGCCGCCAGATACGGCAAGGACAGGTTCGGGGTGTTGGTCATAGGCTTTCCTTGATGGTGATGGTCTCAAAATACGGCACACCCCGACCGAGTGCCCCGATCTGGGTGATCCGGATCGAGAGGCCGCTGACCGGCCCGCCGAAATCGGTCCCCTGCATGGCGGCAGTGTAGGCGAAGGCGGGGGTGGCAACGGTCAAGGATCGCTTGACATTTGCGCCGGACAGGATTTCCAGATCGTAGGCCTCGGAGGCTTCCGACACCGGCACATCGGTCAGCACCCAGCTATCGGCCGACAGCGAGCGGTCGCACCGCAACCAGCGCAAAGCGAGATCCCCGTTTGCCTCTCGTCGCATCCGCAATTGCGCCGGTGCAAAAGGCATGAGGCCGCGCCCGTTCGGGGTGAAGCTCCGCGCCTGCATGATGGCATCGCTTGGTGCCGCGCTGGCCGGACCGATACGCCAGTTCCATGGCAGGCCGAGATCTGCCTCGGAAATCGAAAGCGGCTGGAGGCCCGATCCCAACACCACGACCCGCGCTCCGGTTGGTGCGGGGTAGCCCATAGCATCGCCGGTGCCACGCTGGCCGCGCAGCAGGCGGGTCAGGCGGTAACGGCCCATGGAAACCAGTTCCGCATTGCCGAACTGGATAACTTCCCAGAAGTCGGGTGTGCTTTCCACAGCCAGCGCATTGGCCCCGGCGAACAATTCCATATCGGTAACACTGGTCAGCGTGCCGGATGAAAGATCGACCAGCAGTTCGCTGCCATGATCGAACCGGTTGAGAGGACCGGCCGGCAGATCGGCAACCAGCGCGCCGATCTGAGCCGCTTGGCCAATGGTGTCCAGCAGGGTGAAACCCGAGGTGTCCGCACTTCGCCAAACGGCGGCCGTGCCATACCATGGTTTGGCAAACACCGCCGCATAGGGCCGGTGTGCGGGAACCGCGTCGGTGATTTGCGGCAGGTCCAGCAGGGCAATTTCGGCTGGGCCGTAAACGGTTGCTCCCGGCAGGTTCGCCGCACGATATTGCCCGGGCGGCAGATCGTAAATTATGGCATCCGTCCGGATCGCCTCGATGGCCCGCGCCCCTGTGTCGCCGATGCGGGTGATACGATAGTCGATCAGCCGCCCGTCATTATTCAGGCTGACCACGTCCCCGGGATCGAGGGACAGGCGGGAGGGTGGAAGCTTGGCCGCCAGGGTCTCGCGCCCGATCCAGCTTTCCATCAGGGCACGGCGGCAACGCCGGTCGGCCTCTTCCAGCGATACGGCCAAGGGGAAGCTTTCCGAGGCCACGCGGGCGGCTTGAACTGTGACACGGCGGGCCTCGACCGTGGCGGCATCGTATTCCTCGTCGGGGCGCACCATCTGCCATTTGAGCGCTTGCGGCAGTTCGGTTTCCTGCCCGCGGGTTAGTTCCATCACCTCTCCAGCACCGGCCACCAGGTCATCTGGATCGATTGTGGACACCGCCTGCTGTCCGCGCAGGGCAAACCGGATGATCCCGCCACTCTCCACCGCATCAAAACCGAAATGCCGTGCCAAGGTTGAGATCGAGGCGCGCGGGCTTTCGAGAGCAGAAATAACAAACCCCGGCACGGTATCCGACAATTCACTCACGTCGATCAGGGTATCATCCAGCCCCGCACGGCGACAAAGCTCGCGCACCAGAGCGCCAAGTCCGACCGCCCCCAAACGCCCGTTCAGCCAATGCCCCAACCGCCAGTTGGGCGCATCGGCCCAGATATCCTCGCGGGCGGGAAAATCCGGATAGGGCCGCGCGTCCCATGTCCAGACAGCCGCTTCACCCATGTCGATCATCGGGGCGGCGTAAATGCTGCTGGTGGGGTTGTTGGCCGCGTAATTCCAATATCCCAGCATCGCCTCGATATAGCGCCGCTGGATCGCTTCGTCCTGCCAGCCTCGCGAAAAGTATGGCAAGGCGCTCTCGGCCGACTTCGGGTCGTAAAACACGTTCGGCTGGTTGGTGCCGCGATCGACCGCCGGACAGCCGAGCTCGGTGAAGCGGATCGGTTTTGATTGCGGCACCCAGCCGGTGGTGGATTGCCCAACCGGCAAGACCTCGACGCCGAATACAACAATATCCTGCCCTGTGCTCGCCGAGCGCGGACCGATCCGGAACCCAGCCGAGCCCGACAGGCCGACTGTCACGTCCATCGCCAGTTTCCACTGGCCGGGAGATAGCTCGGTCGCCGTCGCCTGATTGATCGTGTGTGCCCCGGGCGCTGTGCTGTTCCAGCCACCGATGGCCCCGAAGAACGAGGCGTGCTCAACGCCACTGCCCAGGGAAAGATAAATGGCGAATTCGCCGGAGGTTCCGGCGACCACATAGGCCGTGAACTGTACGCGCTCCCCTGCCGTGAGTGAGTGATAGCCCGGCGTTGCGCCGTGCCATGTGGCCCCGTCGGAGGCGATGCGCGCGGGTGTGGTGAACGGGCCAAAGGAGCCGGACGCGGCGGTGATCGCAACCGTGGCGGGGGTTGGCGCATAGCTGACGACATCGGCGGCGTTGGCAAAGTAGCCGGTGCGCACGCCGCCTGGCCGGTCGTGATGGGGTTGGGACCACCAGTTGCGGATGTCCTTGGGGCGAAATACCCAGGGAGCGCCATAGAACCCGTCCGAGATCGGCGATCGAACCTGAGACTGGCGATCCGCGACCGAGGCATAGAACCACTCGAACCCTTCACCACCTTCAATATTGCTGCGCAGATAGTCGAGATCGCGGATTGAATTCCACCCAGCCTGCGCATCAAGGTGATCGAACCCGTCGCGCCAATCGGACATTGGCAGGTAATTGTCGATGCCGATGAAATGGATGTTTGGGTCTGACCAGAGCGGGTCGAGATGGTAGAACAAATCACCGGAGCCGTCCGCTGGCTGGTGCCCGAAATATTCCGACCAGTCGGCGGCGTAGCTGATGGCGGTGTTGGCTCCAAGAGGTGGCGCGCCGTCCCCTGGTGAAAGACCGTTTAGAATACCCGCAACATCACCGGCCAGTTGTTTAAGGGCAGTGACGACCGGATAGCTGGTCGCACCATTCGCAATGGTTGCCCCATCCCGAATTGTGGTCAACCCGCGCAGTTCCGAGCCAATCAGGAAGGTATCCACCCCGCCAGCCGTTGCGCAGAGATGGGCGTAATGCAGGATCATCCGGCGATAGCCCCAATCAGAACCGCCGGTCCAGGAGACAATTTCGCCGCTGACGGCAAAATCCGCAACCTGTGCATTGCCCATAAACGAAGATACCTGCGCACCAGCACTGGCGGTCTTGTCCACCGTCCCGACATAGCCCGTCGCCGGAGAACAAGTGATCCGCCCGCGCCAGGGATAGGTGTTTTGGCCGTTGGCCGCGGCATTGTCGGAATACGGATCGGGTAAAGTATTGCCCACCGGAATGTCCATCAGCAGGAACGGATAGAAGGTAACCCGCAGGCCTCGTGCCTTGATCTCCTGAATGGCCTGCACCACGGCAAAATCTGCCGGCGTGCCGCCATAGGCCGTGCGGCCGGTTGTATCGAGGCTGACCACATGGGCCGCCGAACGCGCTACGCCATTCACCGCCCAGCTCTTTGGCGTTGTCACCTTGGTGGTGTTTTCGACGCCGGGTACGATCTGACAGTTTCCAGCGCGCAGGTCGGTGCCGAACCAGCTGACCACGAGGCTGATGCTCTCGATGTTCGGTGCGGCGGCCTGCAACTGGTCCAGCGCCGCGATGATATCGGGCACGGCGTTGGTGGTGTGCACATTCTCGGAGGCGGTGTTGCCACCGGAGCCGCGCGAAATGGCTTCGGTGGCATAGACAAACTCGCCGGTGCCGGGGATCAGGGTGACGGCGCGGATCATGCCCTCGGCGGTATCGGGCTCGATGACGGGGCGGAACACCTCGAAGGACAGCTGCGGGATACGATTGCCGAATTGCTCAAGCGGCAATTCCTCGAACATTACGTAAGCCGTGCCACGATAGGCTGGGGCGTTTCCGACACCCATTTTAGATTCAATGAAGGTATCCGGCTGCTGGGTTTCTTCACCCTTATAAATCCGCCATGTCACGTCCTTCAGATCGAGTGGTTTGCCATCGGCCCAAATACGCCCGATCCCGGTGATGGGTCCCTCGCACAGGGCAACCGCGAAGGACGCGGAATAGAGATAGGCCGTGGTCGTAACCTTCGGCCCGCCACCCTTGCCGCCACCTTGGGTGGTGGTGTTTACCGTCTCGGTGAAATCCGTCGCCCAGATGATATTGCCGCCGATGCGCATCCGGCCATAAATGCGCGGGATCACCGCCCCCTCGGTCGAGGTTGTCAGGGTCGGGTTTTCCAGCCGCTGGCCTTCGATCCGCTGCCCGGGCGCGAGCGAGGAAACAATCCAGCTGTCGATCATCGACCCCGCAAACGAGCCGATCGCGCCGCCGATGGTAGCGGCCGACACACCAAGGATGGCCCCGCCGATGCTGCCACCGATCGCTGCACCGGCCGAGGCCAGAAGAATGGATGCCATTTTTTAAAGGGTCTTTCGTTTGACGGGTTCGGGGAAGCGAAAAGCGAAGGCGATCCGGCGCTGCCAGGCGGGTGTCAGATGTTCCTCGATCACACCGGTGCGCTCATAGGCATGAATGAAGCGGCGGGAGCGCTCACTACGGTGCGTGCCGGACAGAATGCCGCAATGCTTTGCGATGGCCCGCACGCGCATGCGAAACAGGACGACGTCGCCGGTGCGGGCCTCCGCAACATCCAGTTCCTGCATTGCTGCCCGTGCGGCCTCGGCCAACACCTCGACCGGACCTATCTCGCCCCAATCGCGGGAATATGGCGGCACCGGCATCGGTTCTGGGCCGACGACATCGCGCCAAACACCGCGCAACAACCCGAGACAGTCGCAACCCACACCGCGCACCGAAGCCTGATCGTGATACGGTGTGCCAATCCAGCGGCGGGCGGCCTTGACGATGCGCGCCGGGGCGGTTCGGCTTCGGCTCATAACACCGATCCCGCGTTGGCATCACCCTTGGCGGCGTAGCGGATGATGGTGTCCTGCCCCGGGATATGCGGGAAACCCCGGAAGTTGGCTGCGTTGGCGAACTTGCCCTGACAGGTTTCGAACCGCTTGTCGCAACCGGCAAAGATGTCGAAGGTGTCATTGACCGCAACCGGTCGGATTGGAGCCTCAAGCAGGGTGATCTTCACATCCGCGCCTGCATTTGCGTGCGCCAGAACCTCAGCCTTGCGATCCGTATTGGCACCGGTCAGCCATTGCAGGGTGCCGAGCGCAAACCAGCCCTCGGCAAAACCCGAGAGGCCGAAAACCGCAAAGCCGCGATCGCCCGACAGCGAAACCACGGAGCCGGTCGCCTTGAAAGCGGCTGCATTCAGATCGACACCGCAACGCGCATCCCCCAATGCCGCGTCACAGCTCGCCTGAAACGTCCGCCCGATGGTTTGCCCCAGCACATGGGCGAGGCTGCGCATCTCGGCCACGAAATGCAGCCGCCCGCGCCGGACCTGACCAATGGCTCCGCGCCGCAGCAGGGCACGGCTGGCGGTAACGGCCCAGTTGACGCGCCAGATTTCCACCGCGGCGTTGTCCCAGCGGCCGTCGAGAATATCGGTCTCGGTGATGGTGGTCGAGGTCAGCACGCCTTCGGCTTCCTGCGCATCGACCGACAGATCGGAACCGGAGCGGATTTCCGAGGCGGTGAAACCGGATTCAGGTTCAAATGTTGTCCCGTCAAAGGTCAATGGTCGATCATGATCGGTAAAACCAAACACCGCCCCGTCGCTGCGGGTAAGCCGCCAGCACCAGGCCAGCATCGTGGTGCCACTATCGAGATGGGTTTGCAGGGATTGTGGGAATTGCTTCATCGGCGAACCTCGATCAAGGGAATGGATGTAATGGAGCCGAGACGCTCCAGATCATGGGTGACGTCGAGCTGGTCGGTGTCAAAGCGCACCGGAACATCGAATTCGAAACCGGCAGTTATGGCGATGCCCGTGGCCGGAGCGGTGGTAAGGGTAATCTGACCCGAGGTGCTATCCATGGACCAACCGGAGGCTTGCGCAACCCCATCCAGCGCGACCATGACGGTGCCCACCACCGGTTTTGTGATGGTGCGAGTCCATGTTTGCGCACCGGATGAATAGGCTTTCACCAGTTGGAATATGGTGGCCGCCCCGTCTCCCGTGCCAATCGCCTGATCTGTTGTGGATGGTGCAGCGGACGGCAAACAGGATTTATAGTCGCCCCAATCCTTCCAGCGGAACCCGTAGAGCCGCCCGTTGCGCGCTTCGAAAAACGCCACCACGGTGGCCAGATCATCCGCGCGGCGGATTCCATAGGCGGCATCATAGCGGCGGCGCGAATTGGCCCAGCTGGCATTGCGTTCCTCGTCGCCCGAGGCCAGTTCGACAATCTGGGTGCGCCGCTCAGGGCCGCCGCGCGCGCCACGGCTGATATTGTCGGGAAACCGGACCTCGTGAAACGCCATTTACATGCCTCTCCTTCCCATGGCGACAGCCCGGGCTATGTCGGCCGAGACCTGGGTGCGCGACTGGCGGAAGCTCTCCGCATCGCGGGTCTGGATATTGATGGTGATGTTTTGGGCGCTGCCAGTACCGTATTGGACCGCTTCACGCCGGTTCAGCACCCGTTCACCCTTTTGCAGGATGGCGGGCACCTCATCCGGTTTAAGGCCCGCCCATCCGCCACCATGCATGCGGGGCGCATTTGCAAAAGCCATAGCTGGCACCATTCTCTGCGGCGCGGACCCGCCGACCATGCCTCCGGCATGCAGAACCGGTGCGAAAATGCTACCGAGGCCACCCAGCGCGCCAGACAGGGCATTGGCTAGTGGGCCGAGGATAAACCGGCGAGCCGAAAGTTTCGCCATGTCAGCAAGCAGCGAGGTCACGAGTGAGCTAAAATCCAGTTTGCCGGTTTTGACGAATTCACCGATGGCGTTCTCGGCACTGGTGAAGGCGCCTACCAGTGCGTCCCCGATCCCTTTTCCGACATCGGCGGCTTTGGTGGCGTAATCCTTGAGGGAATCCGCAGCCATTTCCCATACGGTTTCGGCAACCTCGGCGGCTGCACGAGCCGCGCCACCGGCACCGGTGACCGCTTGCGACAGGACCGCAGCGGCGGTGGTGGTGCCCGCAAGGCCGCTCTCGCCATCCTCGGCGCTCGACTTCATCGCGTCGCGCAGGGCCTGCATGGAGGTAAGCGGCACGGTCGCGGCTTGTGCCATTTCGCGGGAGGACGCCACCAGCCCGTTGGCGGCGTTCCTTGCATCCTCTGCCGTGGCGGCCATTTCGTAATAGGCCGATCCGGCCATGATCGCGGCATTGCCAATGGCCAGCATGGCACTGTCCATGCCCGGAATATTGGATATCCCGCGCGTCATGGCGTGCAGAAAATCCGTCCATGTTTTCTGGATATTGGCCAGCATGGTCAGCCAGCCGGCCTTGATCCGCGCCCAGACCGACGAGAGCGCCGCGCCGAGGGATTTGCCGCCGAGCTTGATGCGCTCCCAGACCTCGATCGCCACATCCTTCAGCAAGCGCATGGCCTCGCCAAAACCACCGGCCCCTTTGACCAGACGCCCGAACCAGTAAATCAATTCTCCGGCACCAATGATCAGCGCGCCAATACCGGTGCGGATCAGGGCACCGCGCAGGGCGACCAGCGAGATCGACATCCCTTTGATCCCCAATGCCGCGCTGGCCAGCGCAATCGCCAGCTTGCCACCCAGCACGGCCGCGAAGGTGGCGGCAATGGTGGCGATTTCGCCAATATGGTTGAACAGACCCTTGATGGCGCGCCCGACCGGGCCGGTGGTTTTACCGATGGTGGCCATGGCATTGGCGATCGCTTCCAGCGCAGGCGCGGCTGCCACCGCCAGCTGGTTGGCAATCCCGCGCCACAGCAACCCCATGCGCGACAGCGCATCATTGGTGCGCTGGATCTGGGCGGCGTCCGATTCCGATACCGCCACCCCAAAATCTGCCACGTCCTGCGTGGCCTGGCGCAAGGTAGCGCTGTCGATACGGGTAAAGATCAGACCGGCACGCGACCCAAATATCTGTGAGGCCACAGCCGCTTGCTGGGCCGTGGGAATAAACTTGGCGATCGCGTCCTGAATGGCAGCCATTTTTTCATCGATCGGAAGCTTTGAAAGCTCAGCGGCGGAAAGGTTCAAGGCATCCAGTGCTTTCACCGCAGGACCTGTCCCCTGCGCCGCCTGGCTCAGACTTTTGGTCATCATGATCGTGGCCTGTTCAACCTCGCCCTGCGAGACTCCGGCCAGATCTGCCGCGCGCGCCAGCACCTGCATGCTCGCCGTTGTGGTGCGCAAGGATGCCGCCAGCTTGGCCTGCTCGTCGATGGTCTGCAGGCTGGAGCGCACCATGGCAATACCGGCCGCCACCGCAGCTGCCACCATGATCCCGGCGGCAATTTTGGCACGCCGTGCAAAGCGTGCGAGGCGCGCATTGGCGATCTCCATCTCGCGCGAAGCTTTTCCGAAACCTTTTTTTCCAGCCTCGCCAATGCCTTCAAACTCGGCTTTGACCTGCTTGCCGCCCACGGCCGCGAGGCGAACGGATACCCTCTTCTCAGCCATTGTTCTGATCCATCTGTTCGTTGATTTTACGCACCATCACCGCCTCTATGACGGGAAGCAGTTCAGCCGTGGCGACCCGACAAACACCAAGCGCCGAGGCCAGCGCCAGCGCCGCGCCCATGTCCCAACCGATTACGCTACCGCTCGGGGCAACGCGCAGCTGACCGCCAAGGCGGGCAACCAGCTCCCAGACCTGCCAGCCTTCTAATGTCCGTGGTTGATTCAGGATTTGCGGGCAGTCTGGGCACTTGCTTTCACAGGCTCCGCAATATCCATCGCCCCCGCCGAAGACCCACTCGGCAAGGGCGCAGAGGCGTTTTTTTCCACGTCCAGCACCAGACCTTTGGCGACATATTTGGCCTGAAATGCCTCGAATAGCGGCCAGACATCCAGCAGGGCGTCGATGCCTTCGGGGCTGACAGGAATGGTGTTGCCGTCGGCATCGCCCACCCCTTCCCAATCCAGCACCGCGTTGCGGGCCAGCGCCTTGGCAAAAACCAGCGCGCTGGCCTCGTCGGTGGCATCTTCCGGCAAAGTGGCCACCGCCGGATCATTGCGCTAGACCACCATCATGGCTGTGGTCAGGGGGTGCAGATACAGGCGAACACCGTGGCCAAGATCGAGCCACGCGGGTTCATTTGAAAGATCAAGACGGATCATGTTGTTCCTCAGTAGGTTGCGATATCGTTGACAAGGGTGATGGTGCACATCTGCCCGGCACTGGCGTCATAGGCCGCCTGCCAGTCAAAGCTGGCCTGCACCCCCTGCGGCCCCTGGATTTCGATGCGCGGGCGCGGCAGATAGACCGCATGGGCGGTGAAGGTGAGACTCTCGCCGCTGCCAAGGCTGTAGGCGAATTCCAGTTCGGCAGGCGTGCCATTCATCGCCTGGGTCATCAGCACCTGATCTGCAAACCGCACATCCATCTTGCCGGTCAGTGCAGCGATAGACGGATCGGCCCCGTCGATGCGCCCGTCCGAGCGGATGGTCTCGATCCGGTCGAGGTTATTGGCATATTGTATGTCGGCGGAAACGATACTGCCGAGGCTGGTGCCGTTGCGTTTGATCGAGCCGTTGAAATGACCGAACCGTTGCAGGGCCCAACCGGTCGGTGTTCCGGCGACTGACGACGTGGCCACCGTTTCGCCCTGCGCGATCAGCTTGGCACTGGAGGTCAGCAGGCCAGAGCGTTGCATCTGCCAGCCGATCTGGTCGAGCACACATCCGGAATACATGGCAAAGCGCGGCACCTCGGGCATGGCGGTCTCGATAGACATACTCGGCAGAGTCCAGTTGCCGGATGTAAACACATGCGTATACGGCCCTGTGCCGGTGGTGACCGGGTCGCCAAACGCCGCCTTCAGCCAGAAACCGAAGGCCTCCGCGTCGATCGGGACCACCACGTCGCCGTCTGCGGTCACCGCGTCCTTGATTGGAGCCAGCGGATCACGCCCATAGCCCAGCAATTCGGAGCCCAGCAGTAGTTGCTCTGCCCCCAGCGAAGTGCTGGCGAACGGCATCTGCATGTAGCCGCCAACCGGCGGGGTGCCATAAGTCGTCTCGAACGCAGCCGCCATCAGCGACCGCGCGCCTTGTGCGCGTGCCATAGTGTTTTCCTTTGTTTTATGGGGGTCAGTCCACGGGGGTCAGCCCAGCGGGTCGGCCGTGGTGTAGGTCAGAATGACGGGGACGATCGCCGCCTTCAGGCCCTCGGCCCCCTCAACCGGCAGATCGACCGGCTGCGGCGCTTCGGCCTCAATCCAGTCACAGAGGCCTCCGAGTGTGCGGTCGGTTGTGATTGCTGTGGCCAATTCTGCCAACAACACATCAAACGCGGCGTCGCGGTCAGCCGGAGTCTTGCCCTGCACGATCACCTCGACTTCAGCCCGATGCTCATAATGGTATTGTAACGGTGACAACGTCACCTCCGGTGTGCCGGGGTCACCATCGCGCAGGATCAGCAACCCGCCAGTCGGTATGCGTTCGGGCAGAATCGCGCCGCGCAGAACGGTTGCAGCGGACACGCTTTGCAGCGCCGCAAGCAGGGCCTGCAGGATAGTTTCTCGGGGAGTGGGCATGGGTTTGTCAGTCAGATGTAGTTACGGTTATTTCACTTAATTCTGTTATTTCACTTGTTATTGCGCGATTCATGTGCATATAGACAGATAAGAAAAGGGAGAGACCCGATGGCCAATACCGCTGAAAAACTTGGAACTAACAGTCTCATGGATCGGCTTCCGACAGCCGAGGAAATCGACAGTGCCGCCCATGCCGCCACCGCCATTGCCGTGGCAATGGAGCTGGACGGTGGCCTCAAGATTTCCGGCGAAAACGGTGATCCGGTCAAGATCGCCCCTGCGGTTGGCGAGCTGATCATCGAGTTGCTCGGCCATGTCAGCAACGGCAACATGGTGACGCTGGTTCCCGTGGGCACCATGCTGACCACCCAGCAGGCGGCTGATATGCTGAATGTATCGCGGCCCTATCTGACCGGACTTCTGAAGAAAGGCGAGATCGCCTTCGAGGACGTCGGCAAGCACCGGCGGGTGCCGTTAAAAGCCCTGATGGAATACAAGGAAAACAAGGCGCGCCGACAGGAAGAAACCCTGCGTGAACTGTCTCGGCTTGGTCAGGAATATGATCGGGCATGAGCTTTGTTGCCAATCCGTTTGTTGTCATTCTTGATGCCAATGTCCTCTATCCGTTCAGAACGCGCGATGTGCTGTTCAGCTTTGCACAGGCCGGTTTGTTCAGAGCGCGCTTCACCGACGAAATTCTTGATGAATGGACGCGCAACCTAATCAAGAACAAACCGCAGCTCGAAGACAGCGTTCGCCGGCAAGAAACCGCAATTCGCGACGTATTCGGTGAATGCCTTGTCACCGGATACGCGCCCCTGATACCGGGTCTTAACCTTCCTGATGAAAATGACCGCCACGTGCTGGCGGCTTCCATCAAGTGCTCCGCCCAGATTATCGTAACGGAAAACCACAAGGATTTCCCGGCCGACACGCTCGGGGAATATGGCCTTGAAACACTCGGAGCCGATGATTTTCTGGCCAACACCTATGATCTGTTTCCCAAGAGCGGCGTGCGGGTGCTGAAACAGGTCCGGCAGCGCTATGACAATCCGCCATTTACGCGGTCAGAATTCCTGATGGACCTGATCAAGAGCGGCATGCCGAAACTGGCGGCATTGGCGCGAGCCGATATCGAGTATTTGTAACCTACCGCGAAACGCGCTTACCGCTCCACCCATTTCTCCACTATCAACCTCGGCACCGCCCCCGCAACCTTTTCAGCATCCCGCGCCAGATCGAGCCGTTTGCGCAGCTTCACCTGCGGCACCAGCAGGAAGATCGGTGCGGTGACTTGCCCGCGCCCGGTCTTGGAACGCGAGGCCACCGCTGTGCCGCGCGTATTGATCCGAGCTTTCTCGGCCACCAGAAGGCTCGGCCCGCCCCTTCGGTAGATGAACCGCAACCGCATGCCCCGACGCTGCTCCCATTCCCCCGGTGTCAGGCGTGCGCCGCCACGACCCTTACCGGCGGCTTCGGTGGGGATGGCCAGATAGAAGCCGTTCTTTGAGCGGATCAGCACGCCCTTGTCATGGGCGTGGATGATCTTCGGGGCCTTGGACCAGATGAAGGCAGCGGCATCCAGACTTTCACCTCGTTCCGGATATGTCTTGTTGCGGATGCTGCGCGCCAGCCGTTGCCCGAGACCGGCGCCGGTAATTTGGCCGCGCCAGTCGGCCTTCAGATCACTGCCCGCCTGGCGCATGGCGGCCGTGACCGCCTTTTCACCTGCCAGAGTTTCCGCCTGCAACATCGCGGCGAGATCCGGATCGATGTCGAGTTTCAACTTCATGCCGGATGCACGTCGATAGTCCAGATCAAGCGTTCCGCATCGCGCATGGGCTCACCCTGAATGAGAAACGCCTCGCCACCGATTTCCAGCCGGTCCCCGGGGCGCGGGGTGGCGACCTCGCTCACGCGCAAATCAAACCGCTGGGTTTCCGACCAGAGCCTCGCCTCGCCAAAGCCGGTGATGTTGTCGGCACGGCGCGCCACCACGCGAACGAGGACGGGCGAACCGCCCCCGGCCGTGTAGATGGCATCCGTTGAGATATTGTCGTCCGCGAACAGCGCATCAATTGTTGCTTGAACAGCCAAACTCATGTTTATCCTATCCTTATGAGAGAAAACACATTTTCACCGAACCAATCTAAAAAGCAGGCAGTTCAGGCCCTTCGGGATGGATTGGCGCGCCTCAATCCCGCAATTGATCTCGACAGAAACGGCTACACCGCCTCGTTTTACGACAACCTTTTGCCTGCCGTGCTTCCCGAGGATTTTGAAGCTGACCTGCGACAGGGCGACGGCAACGAGCTGGAAACAAAATTCCGCGCCGCACATTCATCATCGGCCCTTGGCGTGAATTGTTTTGCCCCGTTTCGCAGCCAACTTGCCGACCTGACCATCCTTGGGCAGCAGGGGTTCGACAGCTTGCAGTTCGAAACTAAATGCCCGACCGGATTACGCGGCCGTCGTGCCCCCAATCTGGATCTTCTCCTGCAATCGGGTGATGAGGTTATCGGCATCGAATCCAAGTTGACCGAATACCTGACACGCCATCAGGCAAAGTTTTCACCTGCCTATGAGGCAGAAATTCAGGATCACCGCCGCGAACAGGGTTGGTTCCAGGAAATGCTGCGTTTGATGGATGACCCCCGCGCCTATGATTGGCTGAACGCCGCGCAGCTCATCAAACACGCTTTCGGGCTTGATCACAGCTATCCCGAAAAACCCGTAACATTGCTTTATCTTTACTGGGAGCCCGCCGAGGCCAGAGGGCACCCTGTTTTCGCAGAACACCGGCGCGAGATAGATGATTTTTCCAAACGCATATCCGGTTCAGGTCCTCAATTCAGGGCCATGAGCTATCCCGAACTATGGAATTCATGGCAGGACATGGCCCCGGATTGGCTGGTCGAACATCTTCGCAATCTGTCTACCCGCTACGGCGCAAAATTGTCCACGCAATAGCCTCGAACATTTGATGTTCATCAGGTCCGCCGTGCAGAGCGCAGAACCTGCGGGCGGGTGCAGATTGGCAGCGGGTTGCTTTCGATCTCGAGGCGCACCCATTCATCGCGGTCCCGGTCAGGGATGGAACGCGCATATAACGGCAGACCCAAGGTGTTGACCGTCTCGAACGTATCCGCCGGGGCGTAGTAGATTTCAAACAACCCCTCGACGCCTTCGGGATAGAAGAACGCCTTGTCGACCGGCACCCCGAAGGCGGCATTGCCGCGATAACGGCGGAAGTTGATGCCGCCAAAGCTAACCTCATCCGATACCCGGCTGCGCAGATCGGCGGCCGCGGCGGTGTTGAGGTAGGTCTCGCGCACCTCTTTGTGGGCCACGAGATCGGCAAAGAAGGCCGAGCCGCATTCAGCACGCAGCTGCACCGCACCGGTGGATAGCCCACCAAGGGTGTCCTCGACGCTTTCGATCAGCGCCTGGCAGCGTTTGCGCAGCGCACCGGAGCCGGGAGAGTTGTTATCGAGATCAAAATCCACCTCGGTTGCCGGGGTGATGGCGAACTCGGCGAAGTAGTCGATGACGGTGGCCCCATCCTTGGGGTCGAGCACCTTGCCCTGAATGCCGTTCAGCAGGTGGTATTCAAACGTCGCCTCGGCATCGGTGCGGAGACGGCGCAAACGACGGGCGACCTCGGCCTGTATTTGCTGGGTCTCGCTGTCAGCACCAAAGGCGCGGATGCCCTGGATTTCAGATGCCCAGAGCACATCCTGCTTTTTGAACTGGCGGCAAACAAACGCCCGCACGTCGCGGCGCTCGGGCACTTGCTGGTCATGGGCCGAGCCTCGTTCGGAAAACGGGATCAGCGATAGGGTGCCGTCGCGGGATTCAATCACGACGGTGCGGCTTCGCACGCCGCGATCGGAGAACTGGCCGGAGCCCGAGAGGGTTGCGGGCTTGAAGGGGATGTTTTCCAGCGCGCGGGTGAGTTCGATGACCGAAAAGGCATCGGTCTCGAAGATATCCATGGTGGCCATGGGTGGCCTCCTTTCGTAACGGAATTAGCGGGTGAGGATGCCGACAGCGGCAAGCGAAGTATGGGCGGCGGCGATTTCCGGTGCCGTCGGCGTGCCGATGAACACCAGATCATTGGCGTTGACGATGGCGGGGCCGCGCAGCAGCAGCACCGCATCCACATCGGCCGCGGTGGCGTCGGCCTTGCCCCAGAGCACGGCAACGGCGGTCTCGGTGCCATCGAGAGCAGCCGGATCATGAGCGGCGTATTTTCCCGATGCGGTGATTTTTCCCAGCACGGTGCCGGGTTCCAGAACCGGGTTGGCCCCGCCGGTGGCGATGGTGACGACCTCGCGGCAATAATCGCGCGCGGCCTCCCAGGTAATAAAGCCGCCTGCGTGGCGGGTTTCTGTCAAAGTGGTCATGATGTCTTATCCTTTGCGTTTGAAGGTGCGGGCGATCACGTCACCCCAGGGTTTCGCCTGAGGCGCGGGCCCCGGTTGCGGGTGGGTGGAGGAGATGTCGGGATCATCGGCCGCTCGGGCGTCGATAAGGGCCTTGCGGATATCGTCGAGGCTGGTTTCGGCGGACAGAAACGAGGCGGCCATCTGCGGTTGACCCGCGAGGCGGCATAGATCGACGACGGTTTTTGCGTAGGTCATAGCCTCGCTGCGGATGGTCGCGGGGGCAAGCTCGGGGTCGGTTTCGCCCACAAGGGAAGCATCCGGTTCAGGTTCAGGCTCCGGTTCCACCGCGACGGGTTCATCCTTTGCCTTCGCGGCCTCGATGATTTCCGGCGGCGCATTGCGGAACCGGCTCACATCGAAGCTGGCGGCCATTTTGACCGGCTCGGCCATGGTATCGGCAAAGCCCATGTCAAGCGCTTCGGCCGCGTCGAGCCATGTTTCCTTGGCCATGATGGCTGCGATCTCGTCCTCGGGCTTGCCGGATTTCGCCGCATAGCCGCGCAGCAGGCTGCCACCGATCTTGTCGAGCGCTTCGGCCATGGCGCGCATGTCGGCCGCCGTACCCATGACCATGCCGGAAGGATCATGGATCATCAGGAAGGCGTTTTCCGGCATGATGATCTCGTCACCCGCCATGGCAATGTAGGAGGCGGCCGACGCTGCAATGCCATCGATGGAAACGGTGACCGTGCCCGCGTGGCGTTGCAGGGCATTGTAGATCGCCACTGCATCGAACACCGAACCGCCCGGGCTGTTGAGCCGCAGGGTCAGCGGGGCCTTGTCTGGCAGCTTGCCAAGGTCGGCGAGAAACGCCTTGGCTGAGACGCCATAGGCACCGATTTCGTCATAGATCGAGATTTCCGCACCCTCGTTCAGGGCGCAGATCGAATACCAGTTTTTCATGGTGGTTCCTTTTTCTGTTAATTCTGTTCTTCGGGGTCAGCCGGTTTCACGGGCGTGGCCCGAGCGCCCTGGACCTCGCCGGGGCTGGTGCTGTAATGCAGGCCCAGAGCAGCAGCGCGCTTGGCATCCGCCGCATTCTCGCGATCGATTTCCTCGATGTCGTAACCGGTGGCCTCGACCGCCTTCCTGCGCGACATCAGCCCGGCTTCGATCCCGAGCAATTGCGCCTGAATGTCTTTGAGCGGATCGACCCAATCCCAACGTGGCGGGATCCAGTGCACCGGTTTGGCCCTGGCCATGTCCGGCAGATCGAGTGCGCCCGACAGCGCCGCCGCCTCCAGCCAGCGTTGCCATACCGGCCGACAGAACTGGTGCGCCATGACGCCATGCTGAAGCTGGCCGATGCGGCGGCGGAACTCGACAAGCTCGGCGCGCAGGCTCGAGTAATTCGCCTGGCGCACGTCGCCGGTGACCAGGTGATAGGGCAAGCCAAGGGATGCCGAGATCGCCAGCAAGGTACGATATTGAAACGCCTCATAGCCGCCACCCACATCGGCCGGGCTCGAAAACTTGATGTCCTCGCCGGGCAGCAGAACCTGCAAGGTGCCGGGTTCCAGACTGGCAATACCGATGCCCTCGCCGGTATCTTCCACTTCACCCATCAAGGCTTCTTCGGGCGCATTCTTGGTGATGAAGCCTGCAAACATCGCCGCGGTTTTCTTGCGGTCGAGCTCGGCGTCATCGTATTGATCGAGCAGAAACAGCCGCACCATCGCAGGTGCGACATGCGGCAGGCCGCGTATTTGCCCCGCGTCTATGGGGCGGTAGATGTGCAGGACGTCCTCGGCAGGCACCCTCGTTGTGTCCGGAATGACGTCCCGCCGGTCCGTGCTGTCGCCGGGATGGCGGCGGCGGAAATGATAGGCGACGCGCCGCCCGATCAGATCGAACTCGATGCCGCAGCGGATACGGTTGCCGTTGGGGGCGGTTTCGGTTTTCTCGAAGGGGAGCATTTCCGATTGCAGCAATTGCAACTGCATCGGCACCAGCAACCCGTCCTCAGCACGTCTCGGCCGGATGCGCACGAAGCATTCGCCAGCCACGAACATCTCCCGCGCAATCATAGCCTGCAGCCCGTAGAAATCCGTCAGCCCGTCGGCATCAGCCTGATCAGTCCAGGCCAGCCACAGGCGTTGAACCCGGTCCCGTAGTTCCCCGTCCTCGATCAGGGACGAGGGTTTGATGCCGTCGCCGACCAGATTGGCGGCGTAAGCCTCGCAGGCATTGGCGGCATAGCCGTTGGTGACGACCAGTTCGCGCGAGCGTGCCAACAAGCGTGGCCCGCCAGAGGCCACCAGCGAGTTGATGTTTTCCAAAGGCGGTTGCCAGCCGCGCAGGCGACGGCGTGACATCGCCCCTTCGAGACGGGCGCGCACGCCGCTAGGGCCGCCGGTGGGTTGGCGGCGAAACGCGTTGAACAAACCCATTACAATCCCTTGCTTGTGGTCACCCGCACCTGCCGGATCACCCTGCGGCCCTCGAGGCTGGCAATCTCGCGATCCAGCACATCGATGGCGCGGTCGATTTCCGCGAGGCTTCGATACTCCACCGTTTTGCCGTCATAGCTGACCCGGGCCACACCGCTGGCGCGTGATGTCGCCAGCGCCTCGCGGCGGGTTTGCAGTTCTGCCAGTGTGGCCACATTCACCTCATATAATTCGAGCGCACGGAACGGCGCTGGTTTGCGGGGCGGGTGGTGCGACCACTGCGGCTTTGCCGCGCGGCTTTCTCCGTGCCTGTGCCGACCTCGGCACCAGGAGCCGCAACCTGCCGCTCCAGCTCATCCCATTGTTTGTCCGACCAGCGATCGGCTCCGAGGATCCATGCGGCCGCGCGGGCATAGACCCGGCAATCGAGCGCCTCGTTGCGTTCGCGCAGTTTCTGCCATTCGAGCCGCGCGAACCCGCGCTTGTTGCGCACCGTCACCAATTGCTCGGCGACCAGCTGCTTCAGCCATTCAGAATCAATCCATGATGGCAGGTGCAATGTTCCAGACGGGAACAATGCTCCAACGGCCATTTCCTCGGGCGTCGGCCGTTCGAGCCGCAAGAACCGATAGGTCTCGGATTTGAACGTCGACACCGCCACCGTCCACAGCCGTGCGCCACGGCGCAGGCGTTTGCCCGCAATGGTGGCGTCCACAAAAGTCGGCCCCGAGACAGGGCTGGCGCGGTTGAACCCTTCCACCCCCTTGACCGGTGCCACCTGCCCAAACCCGACCTTGCGCGCCCAGCCATAAACGGCGGGGGTTTCGTAGCCGGTATCAACGGCCAGTCGCGCGATATTCATCTGGCTGCCATTGGCATGACTCCATGTCCTTCCCAGCAATTCGGTGAGGCCATTCCAGCAAGCCTCCGAGCCCGGACCGCCCTCAATGACGATGTGGTCGATCAGCCAGCTTTCCAGCCCGCGTCCCCAGGCCCAGACGTCGACCTCGATCCGGTCTTTTTGAACATCAGCGCCCGCCGTCAGGAACAGAGCGTTTGCGGGCACAGTGCCTGCGGCCCAGTCTTCTTTCCTATCCAGCAGCCTCTGCCAATCCGGGGCTTCGCCGCTCTCCACCCAGGTTTCGCCGAGGATGGTGTTCTTGAAGGCGCGAATGGCATCGTCAGATCCTTGGGCTGCCTCCCAGCTGCGTGCGATCCGCTCCCAACTCAGCCAACCAACCGGCGAATAGAGTGCCGAGAGGTGATACCCAACCGTGGTCGGGTCAGCACTTTCTGCCGTCGCCCGCCATTCTCCGGCTTCCAGCATCGCCGTCTTGTGATGCTCGGCAATCGGTTCTTCGCAGGTCTCACAATGATATGTGGCGGTTTCAGGCTGGCCTTTCTTCCAGCGCAGCCGTTCAAACTTCAGCCATTGCCGCGCGCCGCAATGCGGGCACGGTACAAAATACCGCCTCTGGTCCGAGGCTTCAAATTCCCGTTCGATCCGGCTCACCCCTTTGACCGTTGGCGTTGACACCAGAAACACCTTGCGCCGATGTGCAAACGTCAAGGATCGCGCCTCGGCCAGAGATACCGGATCGCCTTCCTCGTCGGCCGAGGCTGGATAGGCATCGACCTCGTCGAGAAAAATGTAACGCGCCGGGGTCGAGCGCAGCCCAACGGCTGAGTTCGCCCCGGTCATGATCAGAATGCCCCCGGCAAATTCCTTTGACAGCATCGTATTGCCCGCATCGCGCGACCGGGAGGGTTTGACCTTGCCCTTGAGCACGGCGCTTTCCTCGATCAGCGGATCAATGCGTTGGCGCGAGTTTCTCTTTGCCAGTTCCACGGTCGGCTGCACCGCCAGCATTGGACCCGGGGCATGGGCGATCACAAACCCGATCATGTTATTGCCGGCTTCCGTCGCACCAACCTGGGCGGCCTTCATGAACACGACCCGCTGGGCAGAATTATTGGGCGATAGCGCATCCATGATCTCGCGCATGTAAGGCGTGCGGCTGGTGCGGTAGCGCCCGGGTTCGGCCGAAGCACGGGAGGCCAGCATCCGGTATTGGTCGGCCCATTGCGACACTGTCAGGTCAGCGTCGGGCTCAAGCCCCTCGGCCCAGACCCTGAGCAGATCATCGTGTCCGTCGAATTCCCCGATGCCAGATGCGGTTTCAGGCGAGATCGAACCGGACATGCCCACCGAGCTCTTCCAGCTGGGCGCGCACATGGGTCTCGAGGATTTTCTGCATCAGGCCTGTCTCCAGTGTTACGTCCGGCCCGTTTTCCGACAGCGCCGCCGACAATTCCGCCGCCATCAGCGCCGCAGCCCGTGCGGGCCAGTTGATCCAGGCATCCCGCTCCTCGCGGGCCAGCCGGAATACCAACGCCTTGGCGCGGGTCTTGTCGACCAATTCACCCTTCATCTTTTGCAGCTTCAAACGCCGCTCCTGCGCTTTCAGCACCTCGTTGGCGGTCTTGGCCTGCAGGAAAGTAGTGTTGCCGCCGATAGCCGGAGCCTGCAGCCCCTGTTCGCGCAGGGTTTCGCCCACGGCCGAAATCGCTGCATCGGGCACCGGTTTGAGTTTTGCCCTTGCGATGCCGCGCTGTTTTGACGGATCCGTCATCGCCGCGCGCTTCCGGTCCGAGGCCGCCGCATCAATCGAACCGTCGGCATGCAAAACCAGCCGACCGGCCGCCTTGGCCTTCTGGATCGCGCCGCGCGACAGGCCCGCATGGGTGGCGTATTTCCGTTCGCTCAGGCCTTGCATATACAATCAAACCCTTTCGTATAAAGCACTGTTATTGCTTCGATTATCGTTGATTAGGCCCGCGATAAGAGCAAATCTGATTACAACGAAAAGGAGCCAGACCATGACAAGCAAAACCAACCAAACCGCCCCCGCCGACCTGATGGCCGGGATTGCCAAAGAACACCTCTTCATCGAGACGCTGGAAGAGCGCAAAAGCGACAGCCTCGACTTTCACGAGGTTTCGGTCTGGGGCATTCAAGCCGCCCTTGAGGCCGCCTACGCCGCAGGCATCGCCGCCGCACGGGAGGCAAAATGATGACCCGGACCAACGACAAAGCCCTTGCCGCCTTCATGGCCCGCAAGGCTGAGATCGACACCATGCTCGCCCGCCTGCAGGCGCTGAGCGACGAGCATTTTGAAGCCAGCCCCGACGACATCCACTGGGGACATGTGGGTGATCTGGCCGACATTTCAAAGAACCTGTGCGAGATTTGCGACCGCGCCTTTCAGGAGGGCGAATACGCCGAATAATTCACGGCCCTTCCTGCCCGCCCCGCCACGCGCGGGGCTTCAGGCGGTAGAAGGGCCGCGATGGTCGCCGCCCGAATTACGGAGACGAACGATGTTTTACCAGAAACTCCTTCATGAAATTGCGCCCGACCTGAACCCCGCCGGAGTCGAGGCCTCCATGCGCTTGCAATACGGCACCCTCAACCATTTGCCCCGCGAGGTTTTCGCCGAGGAAGCCAAGATGGCCGCCGACTGTGAACGCCAGTCGCCCGGATTTCTGCGCAGCACCGCAGAGAGCTTTGGCATGGCCGACGAATTCAGTGCATGGGAGGCAAAGGCATGAGTAAGCTCACCAAAACCCAAACTCTCATTCTGTCGCGCGCATCGCAACAGGAGGACCGCATTGCCCTGCCGCTGCCGGACCGTCTGCGCGGCGGGGCGGCCAACAAAGTGATCGTGCCCCTTATCCAGAAAGGTTTTCTGGACGAGGTCGAGGCTGACCTCCGCAAGGGCGAGCCCACTTGGCGCAAGACCGGAGATGGTCACGGCACCACGCTGGTGATCACCGGCGCAGGATTTACGGCCATCGGGGTTGAGCCGGTTACGGCGCAGCCCGATCCGGCCAAGCCGAAACCTCGCGCGGGCACAAAACAGGCCATGTTGATCGAAATGTTAAAAGCCCCCGAAGGTGCAACGATTGCCGAGATTGCCAAGACTACGAATTGGCTGCCTCATACCGTAAGGGGCGCGATGTCGGGCGCGCTGAAAAAGCGGCTGGGCCTGACCATCACTTCCGAAAAGGTCGAGGGGCGCGGTCGAACTTACAAAATCGCTTCCTGATCGGCATCATCCATTATTGCCGCCGTCCTTTTTGGGCGGCGGTTTTCGGTTTCCCCATGCGAACCCTGATCGCCTCGAATACCCGCCGCAGCGTGAACGATCTGGCAATGCTCACCACAGTGAAGATCAAGCCAAGTTTCAGGTTTTGGGCCAGCGTCATCTGCAGGCCGAACAGCGGAAACACCAGCATCTGGGTGACCACGGCGACACCGTAGCCAACCACGACATTGGCGATGACCTCCACCAACGACATGGCGCGCGATTGTTTCATTGCGTCACCCCGTCATCCATCATCGAACCGAGCCGCAAGAATTCGGAACGCATGCGCTGCAACCAAGGGGACCACGCCGTTGCCACAGAGCCGAAGTCTGTCCACGCGATTGGCCAGCCCATCAGCGCCTCGACGAAGGCTGGGTTCAAGCTGCGGCGCTGATCCGAGATACTCTCGCCATCCCCCGAGATCATCAGGGCCTGGCGGGAATACACGGCAAAGTTTGCCAGTTGATCCATGTGATTGCGGGCCGGTGGCTGCTGTTTCACATGCTCGGGGCTGTTGGTGCCCTTCCAGTCCCGCGCCAGTGGCGTCGGCCACATGGCCGCCACATGGGTCAGGTCGGCCAACCTCCGATTGCCGCCGCTCGGCTTGCAGCCGTCGCTCGCCATCGGCGTCGGCCAGTCCCGCGCCATGCGGTCCAGCCCATTTTCGTTCCTGCGCGAACCGCCCCGTGTGCGAAAACTGTCGGTCTGGGGTGTCGGCCACATCGCCGCCTTGGTCGCAAGGTTCATTCCGTGTGTACCGGCCAGTTGCGAGGGCGTCGGCTTGGTCTGACGGTTCTCGTTGGCACTGGCCCGCGGTGTTGGCCAGTTGGTTTCGTCTGGCGAGGATGAACAGCCGCTGGCGCTTGTGCGGCGCGCCGACTTCTGCCGCCGTAAACAATCCTTCCGTAACGCCGTAGCCCAAGCCTTCCAACTCGCCTCTGACCTCGCGATATCCGATGTTGAGATGATTGGCGACGTTTTCCAGAAACACCCATTCGGGTTGGCACTCCCCAATGATCCGCGCGAAATGCGGCCATAGATGGCGGGGATCTTCCACGCCCTTGCGCTGGCCCGCAATGCTGAAAGGCTGACACGGATAGCCGCCAGTGAGGATATCCACCGTTCCGCGCCATGGGTGGCCATCGAAGGTTCCAACGTCGTCCCAGACAGGTGCTGTATCCAGGGCCGCGTCTTCCATCCGCGCCACGAGGGTGGCCGCAGCATAGGCTTCCCGCTCGACGTAACACACAGTGCGATATTCTGGGCATGCGATGGTAAGGCCGAGGTCGATCCCGCCTGCTCCGGCGCAGAGCGAGAGGCCGAAGAACGGGTCTGCTGTTCCGAAAGCGTTTCCGGAGGGATGTAAAGCCAACTCATTCACGGGTCTCAGCGCGGGTTATCTGCCAGATCGGTGAAAGTCTGATCCGTGCCATCCAGCACCGCATCCTGACCAGTGAACTGCTGCCAGCGCTCGACGGCTACATCGATGTAGGCCGGGTTCAACTCGATCCCGAGGCAAACGCGCCCGGTGGTTTCCGCTGCGATCAGCGTGGTTCCTGAACCCATGAACGGCTCGTAGATCGCCTGACCGGGGCTGGAATTATTCAAGATCGGGCGACGCATGCATTCCACCGGCTTTTGCGTGCCGTGCACCGTGTCAGCATCCTGATCCTTGTTGGCAATCTGCCAGAGCGTGGTTTGCTTGCGATCCCCGGCCCAATAGCCCTTGCCGGTCTTTTTCACGGCATACCAGCATGGCTCATGCTGCCAGTGATAATCGCCACGGCTCAACACCAGGCGGTCCTTGGCCCAGATGATCTGCGAACGAACATTAAACCCCGCCGCCTCGAGGCTTTCGGCCACGGTGGCTGCATGCAGTGCGCCGTGCCAGACGTAGGCCACATCCCCCGGGAACAAACTCCATGCCTCGCGCCAATCGGCCCGATCATCGTTCAGCACCTTGCCGGTGCGTTTGGTGGCCGATGCCCCGGTTTTATTGCGCCAAGCCGGATCGTATTCCACACCGTAGGGTGGATCTGTGACCATCAACAGCGGTTTTATCATGCCAAGCACCCGCTCAACATCGGTGGCCACGGTGGCATCACCGCAAAGCAGGCGATGGTTCCCCAGAACCCAGAGGTCCCCCGGTCGGCTGACTGGGTCTTCCGGAGGTTCGGGAAGGTCATCCTCGCCTTCAGTGTCGGTTTCCCCATCCAAGCCGGACAGCAGGGCGTCCAGTTCACCGTCATCAAACCCGATCAGTGACAGGTCAAAATCCTCGGAGGCCAGCAATTGCAGTTCCTCGGACAGGATCGCCTCGTTCCACTCGCCCAATTCCGTCAGTTTATTGTCGGCGATCCGGTAGGCGCGGCGTTGCTCGTCCGTAAGATGCCCGAGCACGATCACCGGCACCTCGGTCAGACCGAGCATTTCGGCGGCCAGCACCCGGCCATGACCCGCGATCAGCTCGCCATCATCGGCGACAAGGCAAGGCACGGTCCAGCCGAACTCGGCCATGCTGGCGGCAATCTTTGCCACCTGATCCGTGCCGTGCATCTTGGCATTTTTGGCATAGGGTTTCAGGCGGTCGAGCGGCCATTGCTCGATCGCGTCAGGGGCGAAGCTGAGGGTCATATCGGTTTTCTGTGATCTCTGAATGCTGCCGGTGGATTCCGGCGGGTGGACTCCGCTACCGGATTCCAACTGGATTTTCTGGACCCCGAGGGGTCCACTTGGAAACCACCTGAAACGGGCGGCTAACGCTTTGTTTTATTGATTAATTCTAAGGGTGATCGCGCAACTGGACTCCGGGTGGCTTCCCAAAAAAATCACCCTGTCGCTAGAGAACTTGCGCGCCTAGCCCCCCCGTATACGTTTTGCACAGGAAGGGACCCGTACAAATCATTGGGGTGCTCAAAGCGGGCACTTTTCCTGCGCTAGCATCTCTGCGCGTTCCTCTCCCGAGTATATCCAGAATATAACCTTATGAGGTCACTTTTGTCCCAGCGAAAAGTGTCCGCCGGACACAATTCTATCCAGCCATCAGAACTGCGACGCACCCGCCAGTTCTATTATGCGCCGCTTCGAAAGCTTGCGATTGAACCGACGTTTATTCAGAGTGAGCGCGATCACACAAAGCCCGTAAACCCAATGCTGATGGGCGGCCGAGCGCTGCAACCCGACGGTCCAGCAGATGGTTTTCCAGCGCTGCCCGTGGGCTTTCATCCAGACGATCTTGCCATCCGACGGCACGAGACACGCGGTCCAGGCCAGGGTTTCCTCCATCCGGCTGATTGCCCGCGGCGAGGGCAACACCCGCATGGGCTTGGGTTCCTGTCCAACCTGATCGGCAAAGCTGTGGAAGTATTCCGGCCAGGCGTTGAAGTACCCCTGCTGGCGCGGTTCGGGCAGGCGTTTGAGAACAAAGGCGGCCTCGGCAAGGCGGGCCTCAACCAGGCTCGGGGTCCAGTCATTCATCGCGGCGTCTCCCCGTCCTGCGGGCGTTTGCCATAGAGTTTCTCGCCCAGTTGGCGCACCAGCTTCCGTTCCGGCCATGTCAGCCGGTCATCGTCGATCGCTACAGCCAGCACACCCTGTTCCTTCCATCCCTCGCGCTTGACCTGATCGGGCGTGCGGCGGTGCCCGCCATAGCCCCTCGGGGTAAACCTCATGCCGTTCATGCCATGCCTCCCTTCGTTTCCAGCGCCCAGTGCAGGATGGCGATAGCGTCGGCCTCGTTGTCATCCGCCGGGCTGTAACCCTTGGCCCGAGCAGCTTCGATCATCATGGCTTTGCTGGCATTGCCCTTGCCCGTGGCGTGTTTTTTGATCGTGCCAACCGGCACCCCCTGATAGGGCACGCCCCGCATTTCCGCCCAGGCGGTCAGCGTGGCCATCAGCCCGCCATAGACATGCGCGGCGTCGGTGCCCGCGTGGCGGCGGACCTCCTCGAACCAGATGGTTGCGATCGGCCCTGCGAGTTGGTCCAACTCGGTCAGCCAGTTTACGAACCTCAGGTAACGCATGCCCCCGCCATCAAAGCGCCTCGGGCGAAACGATGTGGTCCCGCTGGTGATCAACCCGTCATGCCCGCGCATGGCCCAGCCAGAGGTGGTGCCAAGGTCGAGGGCAAGGATGGCTCCGAGGGTTGGGGCTGGAGTGGTTAGCGCCGGGTCGGGCTTGCAAAGGTTCGGATCGATGGTGTTCATGAGGTGGTCTCCTGTCGTTTGAACTGCTCGGGGTGAAAGGTTGGGGCTAACAAGCCTGCCCCGGGGTAGGTGGTGTCTCTCCCGCCTGTAGCGGGGAGGACACCTACCCCTTAGGGTAAGGAAATCCGTGTTTTGTGTTTTGACGTAACCTGTTGAAATTAAAGGTAGAATTTCAAAACACGGATTGGTTTTCCCCGAGGTGTGATTTGTGTTTTGTGTTTTGACGCAAGCCGTTGATTTCAAAGGTGTAATTCCAAAACACAAAACACGGATGTTCAAAACACAACCTGTGTTTTGGTCAAAACACGGACAATCCGTGTTTTGAAAACGGGGGAATCCGGGGGTGATTTTCATGGGGTACCCTCCCCGTGCTCGACCCATGTTTCTGGATCTTCGACAGGTGTCAGGGAGCCGGTTTCCTCGCACATGAAATCGCTTGGCAGCACCCTGATAAAACCGGGGGACACTTCGCCTGTTTCGAGATCAACCACGTCCTGACCCGTGTTCAGCAGCATGTCCCTGACGCAGAGATAGCCGAATTTGGACTGGTTTTTCTTGAGGCCGATTTCGGTGGCTTTCTTGCCGCGCAGGAACTTCACCTGTCCCTTGGTCGCCAAAACCCGCAGCCGTTCCCGGATGCTGGTTTGCCCGCCAAGACTACCCTTGTTCTCAAACTTCGCGGCGAACTGGGTGGGGGTGAACATCTTTCCGCGCGCGGCCTGCTCGGCGACCATCTGCAGTATCACATCGCCTTTTCGCACTCGCTCAGCGTCGTGTTTCGCACCCACGTCCTTGCGCACAAGCCGCTCGTTCATCGGGTTCAACTCGACCCATTGGCCTTTGATCTTGTCGATCAGCTTTGACGGCAGCGCCGGTCCGTTGCGCAGCTCGATTTCCAGTTTCCGCTCACTGGCTTCCTCATCGGGGCGGTGCATGATGATGCCCGAGGTGTAAAACCCGCGCAGCGAACTGGCGCCGGACAGGGCCAGAAACGGATCCTCCTTGACCTGGTTCTTGCCGAGTTTCTTGGTATGGTGAACCAGGATCACGCCGCAATCGGGGTTCACGGCCTCGCGCAAAACCTCGACACGATCGCGCAGGAAAAACATCATGGCACCGTTGTCGTTTTCACCGCCGCCGTCGGGCCCGCCATCAAAGACATTGCGGATTGGATCGATGCAGAGGATATCAACGGGATCGTTGGGAAATGCCTGCTGGACTGCATCGGCGGCCAGCGCAGTGCCTTGCTCGTCCAGCAGCAGTTTCAACTTGGGCGTGGCCACGAAGGTGTCGCGCGCGGCGGCAATCACATCGGGCGGCAGGACGATCTGCTTCAGCCGCTCGCGCAGGTAGTGATACTGGATCTCGGCCTGCAGATAGAACACCCGCAAAGGGCGTGGCGGGGTGAAGCCGTCGCACCGTTCGCAACGGAGGAACGGAACACCGGCTGCCATGTGGACGAGCCATGAGATCAGGAAATCGCTTTTGCCGACCTTGGGTGCGCCGCCGAGCACCAGCAACCCGCCGGGCGTCAGCACTCGGGGTGCAATGATATCGTCGGGCATCGGCGTGGTGTCGTCGAGCAATTCGCCGAGGGTGAAGGCGGACATTTCCGGTGCATGGACAACACTCTCAGCGCGCAGCAGGGGCGGCCCGTTCTTTTCCACATGTTTGGCCCAGAGCCGATCGGCCTCTGTTTTCAGCCGCGCCGGGGGCCAGCTTGGCCGCAGCATGGCGGCATTGTAACCACAAATTCCCTGCCAGCCTTCATCAGGCGACATACGACCCTCATGCACCATGCGGATGAAATGCCCGATGGCGGCGGAAGCGCCCTCGAACCGGGTCCAGTCGTCAGCACCGCCCTCGTGCACGGGGTTGGTCAGGACCGAACCGAGGGCAGGTTTATCAGGCGTTTCAGGCGTGGGGGCCATCCCAATGCCGGGGATTGTCGGCATCTCACCGACCCGTTCGCCGAAATCCGCGAGATCCACCTCGATCTCATTGTGTTGCCGGATCTGCACCACGCGTTGAAAGCCATGTTTGTGATAGACACTGCCTGCCACCCGGATCGGCTGGTGCGCCGAACGGAAATGGGTGTCACCGCCAACCTTGATGGCAATCTCACCGCGCAATTGGCAGAGCCGCGCCAGATCCTCGCCTTCGGCCGGTTCGGTCAGTTTCCACCAGACATGCAGTTTGGTCGCTCCGTCCGGCGTGCGCCCGCCGCTCTCGATAATCAGTGTGGGCTGGCCGAGATGCTGGACCAGATGGTCAAGCTTGGCCGGAATGTCGCCGGTATCAAGGTCTACGATGATTGCCTGCATTTGCAGGACATCGGCCGAACTGGCCTGACCCGGTTCGGCAACGGTACCCGGGATCACATAAACCGCCGCGCCCTCGCGCGCAGCCCATGTGGCAAATGTCGCGAGCTTTCCGGGCGCCGTTTCGTCCGCGTCGATCCAGATATTATGCGGCCGTTGCGAACGGTGCGGACTGCCATCCTTGCCCTTGCCCTGGCCCTTGTCGACAAAACCGCGTACGGGGATCAGACCCTCGCAATAGCCGAACACCACATCAAGGAAGGTTCCGATCTGTGCCCCGTCCGGCTCCACCCCGTCCGGCTCCACCCCGAACGGATCATCGAGCGGGGCAGCGTGCCCTACGAGGGCATCGTGCCCTGCGAGGGCCGCGTCGTTGAAATCTGTCCACGGATTGAACTGAATGATGTTGTCGTCGCTCATGTAGGCAGCCCCCAGCAGCGGTCCGCGTAAGAGCAGAAGCGGCATTCGAAGAAATCGCGGGATTGGGCGACGCGGGGCAGCAGGTCGTCCGCATCTGTGGCCTGCAGGATGCGCACGCCGCGGTCTGACATGCGCTGCGCCAGTGCGGAATCGAATGGGACAAATTCGTGATAAAGCTCGGCCGTGTCCTTGTTGATGGCGGTGAACAGCGCCGGGGCTTGGGAAATCCCCGACACCACCGATTCCATATAGGCCTGATAGATCGCGATCTGGGCGGCATAGACCGGCTTGGAAATGGCGACCCCGTCCTTGACGCAGGCGCGCCAGTTTTTGGCGTTCATGGTCTTGCACTCCCAAAGCGCAGGTGTGCGCAACCCAAGCGCGGCGGGCGACCCGTTAATGATGCCATCGACGTGGCCACGAATTCGGCCGCCCGCGACCGAGAAGCCGAACTGGCTGCCATCGGCTTTTTGCGTGACGAGATCGATGCCGGCGGCGCGCAACCAGCGAATGGCCAGATCCTCAAGCATATGACCGATGGCGAATATCCGCAGAACCTGGCCGCTGAAATCGCTACCCTCATCTTTTGACGCTTGCGCAAACTCGAATTGTAGCGCCCGTTCGCAGGCCACGCCGAGGCGGGATGCCCCGAGGTAGGTTCGGGGAATTTCTGCATCCCGCTCGGCAATCAGCGCCGCATCAACCAGATCGTTGATGTGCTCAGCCATGGACGGCCTGTGGTTGAAGTCCAGTGTCAAAATGGAATCTCCGATGCTTGCGATTTCGCGATGTCGGCCATGGCCTCGCGGAACCCCTCGACAGCCTCTTCGATCAGGGCGCGGACTTGGAGTTCCGTGAGATCTGCCAGCTTTGACTGCCAGCCGATTTCCTCCATCAGCAGGGCGACGCGTTGCATGGTGGCGGCAATGGCGGCGCGTTCTTCTTCGGTGAGATCAACCATGCATGCATGCCCCCGTGCTCGTGCCGCCCAAAATCCCTGACAGGCCATCGAACAGAACCAATGCGACGAGCGGGAGCGTTTCCGCTGATGGGGATCGCGCCAACCAAAACCACGGGTGGGTTGCCGGCAGACTGCACAGAGCGAGCCACGCGGATGCCATAAACGTTGCCGGTCGGTTGTTGTTGGGAATAACGCCATTGATCATGCCGCCCTCCCGATTGCATCGGCAGCATTATCTGCCCCGAACACCAGCGCGCGGATGGCGTTGCGGTTGAAGCGGAAGGACAAGAGCGCCGAGGCCTGATACCGCGTCAACCCGAAATCCTGCCGGTACTCGGCAGGCAGATATTGCAGCTGCTTTTGCGTCGGCGGCTGGGTCAGCCAGCGCCGGGTCTTGTGGGCGCTCTCATCACTCTCGTGGGTGTTCAGCCAGTCATCGGCGGCAGCGAGGCAAACCGTGCGTTCCCCCACGGCCAGCAATCGGGGCTGTTCTTTCTGTCGACCGCCAATCCCGTACCAGCGGCCATTGAGGAAGAACACGCCACCCCAGGCAACAAATCCGTTGGCAATAAGGGCCGCGTCATCGCCGAACAGGTCACACCAGCGGAAACTGGAGCGCTTCAACAGGTCGATCTCGGACATGACAAATTCAGACAGCTCCGATGCGCCGTCAGTCTCGTTACGTTCCCAGAGATGGCCGCAAAGCGGGCATTCCATCACTGCCAGCGGCACCGTCGCCTCGCAATCGGGGCATTCCTTGGTTGGCGCTTCGCCGCTGCCCTCGCGGCCATCGAGATCGACATCCTGTTCCAGCGAGCCGTGCAGCAGCGTGGACGTGCCAAAATCCAGCACGATGCAATCGGTTTTTACAACGCCCGGATGCTTGGCCAGATCGACAACTCGCAAGCCTCGCCCGACCATCTGCATCATGGTGGACTTGTAGGAACTGGGCCGCAGCAGTACGACGCAGGAGGTGGGCGGATGGTCCCATCCCTCGGTGAGGACAGCGACGTTGACCACCACCCGCAATTTGCCCACGCTGTAATCCGCCAGCACCGACTTGCGCTCAAACCCGCCCATATCGCCATAAATCAGGCCTGCCGGCACCCCGGCGGCGTTGAATGCCTCGGCAACATTGCGGGCGTGATCGACGGTTGAGCAGAAGACGACGGTTTGCCGATCGCCAGCCTTTTCGCGCCAATGTTCGATCACGGCATCGGTGATGGGCGCGCGGTTCATGATCGCATCGACCTCGCCCATGTCGAAATCCGCCACCGTTTTGCGCACGCGGCCCAGATCGTCCTGCACGCCAACATCGACAACGAAGGTGCGCGGCGACACCAGATGACCAGCGGCGATCAGCTCGCCAATGCGGATCTGGTCAGAGACATTGGAGAAAACCGGCCGCAGCCCCTTCTTGTCGCCCCGGTTCGGCGTGGCCGTGACCCCGAATATCCGGCAGTCGGGATTGCGATCCAGCGCCTTGTCGATGATGCGCCGGTAGCTGTCGGCGGCCGCGTGATGCGCCTCGTCGATCACCAGCAGGTCGAGCGCGGGCAGCGTGTCGAGATTGGCGGCGCGGGCCAGCGTCGGCACCATGGCGAAGGTCACCTGACCCCGCCATGATTTCTGCCGCGCATCGACAACCGAGGTGGAAATCCCGGGATTAACGCGAGTGAATTTGCCACGGTTCTGTTCGGTCAATTCATCCCGATGCGCCAGCACGCAGGCCTTGGCATCGCTGTCACCGACCATGTTTCCGGCCACTGCGGACAGCATTATGGTTTTCCCGGCACCGGTTGGCGCGACACCAAGCGTGTTGCCGTGTTCATCGAGCGCGCCAAGGCTGCGCTCGACAAAGAGTTTCTGGCGGGGGCGGAGTAACATGCGCAGGTCCTCCTATTGTGCCCAGGACGGACGGCCGGTGGCCGACGGTGCCTGTGTGCCCTGCGATGGCTGTGCGCCCTGCGGATTCTGGGATTGCTGACCCTGCGAAAGCGGAGGCTGCGCCGGTGGCACGGTGCCCATGATTGCCGCGTAATCCTTGTGGTCAGGCGTCACCGCAGAACGGATTTCGTTCTTGTCGTCCCCGTTGGCATCGGTACCCACATCCATGCGGGCGATAAACTCGATCCCGTCGAGATCGGCAAAGCCGCCAATCCGCCGCGCCGCCTGCGCTTCGGGCGACATATCCTTGTCGGAAATCCCGCGCGCCGAGTTAAGCATGCCGCGCACAAAGCTGCGCCCCATGTTGGTCCAGTCCGGCCCTTTGGGGCTGTAAAGCCCGATCAGCGTAAAGATCTTACGCCGCGCGTATTCGCCCTCGGTCACGGTGAATTCACCATTGAGATAGACCGCGCCGGTGGAGCCGCGTGTGGCATAGCCGCCGGTCCAACCTTGTGATGGGTCATCAAACCCGCCGGGGCGGATGGTCAGGCGCACCTTGACCAGCGTGCCCTTGGGGATCAGGTTGATATTGGTCTTAGCGTCGTTAAAATCATTCCAGGAACCCATGTCGGGACCCTCCTTTTCGTTCAGTTAGGGGATGTGGTTTGATCAGCCGTGTTGGCCGATTCAGGGGATTGGGCCTGGTCGAAGGTCAGCCGATCCAGTGCAGGCGCACCGGGCGTTCGGATCTTTTCCATCAGGCGGCCGAGATGCGGCTCCTCGACTTGCGCGAGGCGACCCGAGCGATCTTTGGCGGGAAAGCCCCACGGATTGATGGTCTGGCAAACGAAGGCGCGATATGGCTCACCGTCGTCCCCCGCGAGTTCGGCTATCGTGATGACCTCGTCCACGATGCCGGGCAGTTCCAGACCGGTCTTGGAGCCGTCAATTTGCGGCGAAAACACCTTGCGATTGAAGTCATCAAGCTTCTCGTCAAGGATGCCGACGAACCAGATATTTTTGGCCCGTGTATGCTGAAGATGGGTCAACCAACCGATCATCTCGCGGCCATGCAACCCGTAAGCCCCGCGCACATCCGGCTTGCCGGTCTTTTCCGACATCGCCTCGGGTTGGCCCTTGCACCACCCGAAACACAGCCGACCCGCAACCGTGATCGAGTCGATGAAGATGGTCTCGTATTTCCCGAGCGCCGCTGGATCGCCAAACTGCTCGCAAACAGCTTTGTGATGCGCCGGACCATAGGTTTGATCATCACGCAAGGCCGGGTTCGGCCCACCGATGAAGACCGCGAAATCCCTGCACTCGGCCCAGGTGCGCGGTCGGATGGTGTCGCCCTGCCAGCCTTCGACGGCAAGATCACCCGCTTCGAGATCCATGAACAGGGTTGTGGCGGGATCGAGCGTCCAGAGCAGGCTGGTTTTGCCAATTCCGGATTTCCCGAATATGCAGCCTTTGATGCCGCGGGCTTCTGCCAGGCGCTGGTCGGCGCTAATGATGGGGAGGCTCATTGCGAGACCCCCTCATCCAGAAGGGTGATTTTCAGCTTGCCGGGATGGACAGTGCGCGCATCGCGAAACGCCTCCTGCATCGAGGTGGGCCAGGCTGCGAATTTGCGCTCGGCAACCTTGTAGCTGATGTCGATGATCTCGGTGGGATCATCCCCTGCGGCGCGGATGCGCTCAACCATCCGGGCCAGTTGCGCCTGATCCCAGGCAATGCGCTTGGGCAGATCGGTTTTGACCGTGATCTCGCCATCCGCAAACCGAACCGTTCCGGTGTTTTTTTGCGCTGACCGCCGCAGATCATCGGCCTGATTGGCGTATTTCAGGGCAAGCGCGCCGTCGAGCCAGTTGCAGGCCATCTTGGCCGAGCGCAGTGCCTTTGTCGTTTCCTGCTGCAACCGCGCCAGCTCTGCTGCCGGCAAGGCCGCGATTTCACCCACGGGCATGTGCTTGAACGTCTCGGGCGTGATGTGATTGGGAATGTTCATGTCCATTCCCCTCGCGCCATTGCGCCCGAAGAATTTCTGTGCACGTTCGGTGTGGCCTGACGGATCTGCTCGGCCTCGAAGGCCTCCACATCCTCGAGCCGGTAAACGACCCGACCGCCAAGCTTGATGAATTGCGGGCCCTCACCGGCCCAACGCCACCGCTCCAACGTGCGCGGTGAAATGTTCCATCGAGCCGCAAGCTCGATCTGGTTGAAATGTCTGATAGGCATGGGCCTCTCCACGAAGTTAATGGTTGCGTTTCGCCCTAGCGCCTTTTGACGCTAGGAATTACCCATTAATTTCAGTGTTTTGGCCGCTTCTTTATATAATCAAGCTCGATTTTCTTTGTGACATTCCGCACGAAAAAGGCCCTGAAAAATCAGGGCCTGTGCGGTTCAATTGTGACATGGTACAAATTTGTTTGTGACATTGATCTCAAGGCTGGGTGGGTGGCGGTCCCTTTATCTTGATGTCCGCGATGTCAATTTCACGCAGATTCGGGTTCAAGCGATAGCCTACGCCATGGAGATTTTCGATGAAGCTGTCCTCGTTCTGAGGAATACCGAGATCCGTGGCCAAGGAAGCAAGCTTCTTGCCTATGCGAGTTCGTTGTTGACGGACTGATTGCTCGGTCTTTCCCAGACTGTCGGACAAATCTGGTGCGGATATGCACTCTGCCATCCCTGCTTGGCGCTTGGCTGCGCGGAAATCGGCCAACAACTTTTCAACCATATTGTAATCAACTCCATCAAGCGTCAGGCCGTTGCGGAAAAGGACGCGCTTCTTCTGATCATCAATAGCAAATTCAAGAATTGGCGCCCCGAGCCGATCCATGAACTCTTTCGCCTGCGCGTCATAGTCCGACGGCGGTTGAACGGCGACGTTTTCAACGTTTCTCGACAAGGCAAGCAGAGACCCCGGAAGAATTTCGCCTTTGACCAATGCCTCGGCATTGTCGCGGAGCGCCGCTACCATGACTGAATCAATCGATGCCGCTTGTCGCTGGAACATATCAAACAGCCGGGTTCCGGCCTCCTGCGCAGTCAGACCCGGAAACTCGCCCAGGGCCGAAACGAACTCGGAATACTCCGATAGAAAACGGTTTTGGGAAACGCCCCTCAGTTTATTGAAGAACGCGACATAGCTCAATGCCATCCGCAGCTTCTCGTCGCCAGTTCGATCAGAAGTCAGCAAGTCGAGACAATACGTCGATGTAGGTTCAAATTTCTCCATGCCTGCGGCAAGCACGGCAAACCGGCGGTCGATACACTGGGAACATTCACCACAATGCGGTTGGGCCTTTGTTCGCGAATGCGTTCTGGTGCAACTGCATGTCACCGGTAACAAGTCTGACATCCCGGCGTCTTTGATCAGCTGAACCACTTCGGGCTTTGTCATCCATTGCAGCGGTGTATCGATCGAGATTTCCCGCTCCAGTATCAGTGAAAACAGACGTTCCAAGCCGCGTAAAACCCGAGGATGAGTTGTTCGGGTTGCGCGCCCACCCACAATGTCACCGGATACCGGCGGGTTCATGCTGACAACACCATTTTCGTAAAAGGTGAACCGGTCTTTTCCTGCCATACAGGCAATGACCAGCCCAAGGCATGCGAACAGGAATGATCGGGTGCGCTGCGTGTGTTCCACGGTTCGCGCGCCAATGTTGGACACGCAAACGGGTACGAAAGACACCTGCCTTTGACAGCCCCGGTCCTTCAATTCCTTGATCAATGCATCCTGAACGCTGCGGATTTTCGTCGCTCCGGAATGACCGACAAGCAGCAGAGATTTATTGTTTTGCACGATATCATTCACCGCGCCCGCAAAGGAATCGATCCCGCCCGAGAACAGCGCCACCTCATCCACGACTGGCGCTGCATCAATCAGGTTGGGAAAATACTGTTCCTGGATTTCCGCTGGGTTTTCCGACAATGTGAATTCAAAGGTGTAGGCATCATCGGACAGAAACCCGAGCGTGTCGCACAGTTCTTTCTGAACTTGCGCATCTGACCAGACATCGGGGCAACGCACGGGGATACTGAAATGAAGATCCCGACGCCAATGATTGCCATAATCCTTCAACTTGTCCGAGCCCCGGGAAGCGCGCTGATCTGCGCAAAACACATAGGCGGCGATTTCCAGCAGATCGGCAAGCAAATCAGGAACATTCCCGAGCATCCCGCGAGTAATATAGTCGACGCGCAGATTGACGTTTTTGGCATCGCCGTGAACGTCCAGCACGATGGCATCTTTGTCACCGGTGGTTTGACCGCCGCATTCTATCTGGAATCTTCTCACGCCGTTCCCTTTCTTACATCGAGCTCCGTCTGCATTTTGGTAACCGTGTAACTTGCAAACCCACGGATGGACTTCTCGGTAATTTCCTTGCCCTCGTGAAAATGGTTCTTGCCCAACCAATCCTTTGCAAACCCTCGCATGATCAAGGACGATTCATTACAATGCCGGGAGATCGCAGCATTGAAGTTTTCGACATCATTCAGGGATCTCGAAACCCGGTCCGGGCCAACCATCCGGTGCAGATCGCGGTCAACAAAGTAATGAATCGTGCGATCAACGAAATTCGCCATGAACTCCTGCGCCATCGCTCCGAACTGTTCGGTCGAATGCAGGCTCGCTACTGTAGACCGGATGTCATCCGGGCTCGCCTCCCATAGCGAGGGCAGGTTTTCCGCTACACGGTTGCCGAAGGCAGAAAGCGCCGCCTGACGGGCCAATTCCCCGAGGTCTCCGGTATCTGCGTTGGGTGTTCGCTGGGCACGCTCAAGGTTATTGTTGAAATCTACCAGCACATCGGCAACCGACGCGTAATTCCCACCGTCCAGACCAATAGCTTGCAAGGCGGCCGTCGCGTTCTCATCGGCCATGGCCTGCGGAATCCGGACCAGCAGCCACAGAGCGCGAATGAACACGGGGTCCTTGAGGGCTTCTTGTAGAGCATCCTTGCCGAAGTCGGTGATCTGGTCGACCAGATCATCCGTTGGCGTACCACCGGTTACCAGAAACCGGATGATTTCCGGCAGGCTGCTGTGTGCCGGCAATTTGCCCAATCGTTGATGGCCCATTTCAACCCTCTTAAGAAAGTATGACCGCAGCAAGACCTGCCCTGTCACTCCGAAATTGCGGAACCTTTCGTTAAAAATTCGACAAAGAAACGATTCCTAGATATCCTTTAGCAAACACATTGCCAAAGAAAGGCGCAAAGCACAACCATGGCGATATCTAAAAGTTCGTCTCGTCTCGGAAAACTCGTCAAGATTTCAACCGCCGGAGAGGTGGCGAAGGCATTCATCCCGCCTGCGTTGCCGCCTGAACCAATGGTTAAGATGGACAAGCTCTATGGCCCGCTGGAACGGGCCAACCGGGCGCTGGGGCGGCTCGACGGGATCGTCTCGATCCTGCCGGATACACCGTTGTTTCTCTACATGTATATCCGTAAGGAGGCCTTGCTTTCCTCGCAAATAGAGGGCATGCAGTCGTCGCTTTCGGACCTTCTGTTGTTCGAAAACGAAGAGGCCCCCGGCGTGCCGATCAACGACGTGATCGAGGTGTCGAACTACGTGGCAGCAATGAACCACGGGTTGGAGCGGATCAGGAGCGGCTTCCCGATTTCCCTTCGCCTCATGCGCGAAATCCACGAGGTTCTGCTGGCCAGGGGGCGCGGTGCCACCAAACAGCCCGGTGAATTCCGCCATTCGCAAAACTGGATCGGCGGGACGCGTCCGGGCAACGCCCAGTTCGTGACCCCGCCACCGGAATCGGTGCTGGATCTGATGTCCGACCTCGAGGCCTTCATCCATGCCGACACGCCCGCCGTACCAACGCTGGTCAAGGCCGGGCTGGTTCATGTGCAGTTTGAAACCATCCACCCGTTCCTTGATGGCAACGGCCGTCTGGGCCGGTTGCTGATCACTCTATTGCTTTGCGACAAGGGCATTCTGAAGGAACCGATCCTCTATCTCAGCCTCTATTTCAAAACCCACCGCCGGTATTATTACGACCTGCTGCAACGGGTGCGCGAGGATGGCGACTGGGAGGCCTGGATCGAATTCTTTCTCGACGGGATCACAGAAACCTCATTGCAGGCCGCCGATGCCGCCAGGCAAATCCTGTCGCTGTTCGAAGACGACCGCGCCAAGATCGAAACCCTCGGGCGACCGGCGACCTCGGCCCTGCGAGTACATCAGTTGCTTCAGCAAAAGCCGATCATCGCCATCCCCGATGCGGCGCGCGAAACCGGCATGTCGTCACCGACCGTTGCCAAATCCATCCAGCACCTACGCGACCTTGGCCTGTTGCGCGAGATCACCGGCAAACAGCGGGGGCGTATGTTCGTCTACAGCGATTATCTGGGCATCCTCAGCCAGGGAACGGAGCCAATCTGATGCCGGTGACAACATGATCGAATTCCTGACCATAAATGACGACAATCCAGCGCTTGTCCATTCCCCGATGGTGCGCGCCATCGGCAAGACCTTCACCTATATCGCCGAGAACGGTCCGATTGGCCTGACACCATCCAAGGCCTTGAAACGGGTCTTCGTCCATTGGGCCGCGGCAGTGTTCGACTGGCCCCGGCTGTCCGAGGCCGAACTGTTCAGCGTCAACAAGGTGCTGAACGAAATGGATTTCTGGCCGCTGATGGATATCCACGACACGCTGATCGCGCTCAAGATCGGGCGACATTTCAAAGGCAGCTTCCGCCTGACCAAGGCGGGCCAGTCACTTGTCGGCCATCCCGGGCGGCTGTTTGGCGTCATCACCCCGTTCTATCTGTTCGAATTCGACCACCTGCGCTTTTCCCGCATGCCAGAGCGGCCGCTTGGCAACTGGGATGTTTTCCTGAATGTGCTGAATGTCGAGGCCGAAAACGGCATCACTGGCTGCGACATTGATCGCGTTTTTTATGGCATCCATGCAAAGGCGCAATACAATCGTGATCTGGCGAGCCTCTACGCCCAAATCCTGCGCCCCCTGATCTGGACCGGTCTGCTGGCGGAACACCGCGACAAGGGGAATTGGGTCGAAGACGCCGTGTTTACCAAAACGCCGCTTTGGCATGCCACCCTGCGGCTCGACACGGACGACATTGTGAAACCGGCGATGCGTCACTGACCGGATACTTGGGCGAATCAATTCGGATGGAAAATTCGAAAGAAGAGTCGCCCAACCTTTGATCAGCTTTCTAATGTTTTCGCCCCACCACGCGCCATTGCGTCAACCTATTGATATTGCTTGATATACTCTCACACATCCCTTTCATACGACAAAACCAACTCACTCTCTGGAGGTCGTTATGGAAGAACAAATCGTGGGGCCGGACCCTTTTCCGGTGGACAGAATGGATACGGAGGAGCGGCTTGCCGATCTGGGCCGTATCCTGGCGGCGGGGATCCGGCGGATGCGTGGTGCAGAGCCGG
>Ga0316209_1000325_pt1 | contig 91509 bp, 82 predicted proteins | sample 6monopyrite_MG_FD_204945 | JGI IMG/M metagenome (GOLD analysis project Ga0316209, IMG submission 204945) | Microbial mat bacterial communities from mineral coupon in-situ incubated in ocean water Damariscotta River, Maine, United States -... | ecosystem: Environmental > Aquatic > Marine >... | reverse complement strand
GAGTAGGAAAAACAGCAGCTTATGTCGCTCAGGGAAGAGCTGCAAAAATCCAAGCTCCCTCGCCCGTTCCAGCTTCATTCTCTCCGGAACAAAAAATTGCGATTTTCAGAATTCTGTTTCGCGGGCGCACCGATATTTTTTCCAATCGCTGGCAAAACCAACAAGGACGAAGTGGTTATTCCGTAGCCTGTGACAACGAGTGAGTTCAGGGCATCTGCAACAAACCGAGGATCAAATATCTCGACTGCACTCACCGCCAGTTTAGCGAGTTAAGCGATCAGGTCATCTATCGCCACTTAGCGGGACAACAGATTGTGGGGCTGTATCCATTACTCCACGACAATGGTGCTTCTTCGTCTAAAGCGAGGCGCCTGGCATCGTACTGGCCATGGCGCCGCCAACGCTTATCAGGCAATACTTCCCTCGATGCCACCCTCTACACGCAGCGCCGAACCGGTGGTCGCATTAGCCTGGCGCGACGCCGCATACACGCTCAGACTGGCCACCTCTTCCGGAGTGGAGAAGCGCCGGAGCAGCGTGGAGGGACGGTTCTCTTTCAAAAACAGGGTTTCCACCTGCTCGACCGATACCCCCGTTCCGCGGCCAGACCTGCCATCATCTGCAGCGCTCCCTTCGTGCTAGTGGGACCAGGCAGAATGGTGTTCACGATGACACCAGTGCCGGCCTGCGCCAATCCTGTAGCAATGGCCAGCCCGATACCGGCGGTGGAACCCGTTACCAGTGCCTGCTTGCCGGAAAGATCGATTTTCATACTTGATATTCTGCTTTAAAAAGTGTGTGCTCAGCGGCTATTAAGCCGCTGAGCACACAATGAATTCTGCCGTCAGTCAAATCGGAACGCCGACAGCTGCGTCTTTAACACTTGCTCTGAATAGACTTTGCGCCCGGCTGACTCACCGGCGGCGCCGGCAGCCACCATCAGCGGCATCAGGTGTTCCTCATGACCTGGTAGATGGCATTGATAGGCATGGGGGGCGTGGGTCCAATCACTGAGCCGAGCCCGCCGCTGTTCCGAAGAGGCCTCGACTGCTCGGCTGAGCCAGTCGTCAAACGCTTCGGAGAGAGGTGTGAACTGTGGGTTGCCATAACCGCTCATGTTGTGAAAGCTCATGCCACTGCCCACGATCAGCACCCCCTCATCTCGCAGTACTGATAGAGCCTTACCAGCGGCCAGATGGGCTGCCGGATCGAGATTTTCACGCAACGACAACTGCACCACGGGAATGTCCGCTCCCGGAAACATCAGTTTCAGCGGAATAAACATACCGTGGTCAAACCCCCTCTGAGCGTCCCTTGCACCGGGCAGCCCCGCCTCGGCGAGCAGCGTGACAATTCGTTCAGCCAACGCCGGAGCACCGGGGGCCGGATACGTCAGTTCGTAGGTATGCTCGGGAAAGCCGTAATAATCGAAAATTAGATCGGGCTGGTCGCCGGTCGTGACGCTGAATCCTGCCGTCAGCCAATGCGCGGAGACCATCACAATGGCCCTTGGGCGAGCTGGCAGAGAGGCCGCGATGCCTTTGAGATAGGCCGCCATACCCTCCCACGTATCGCCGGGATTCCAGTCCATGAAGAAACACGGACCCGCGCCGTGGGGGATGAAAAGTACCGGCTGTACGGTGGATGCAACGAGCGATGTGGTGGAATGGGTCATAGATGGGTTCTCCCCGGTGTACACTGCGTCACTAGCCTCCCTTCCTGGAAATCACGAATGGCCTGTTCGATTTCCTCGGGCTGGTTCATCACAAAGGGGCCATACTGAGCAATGGATTCGCGCAAGGCCTTGCCAGATAGTACCAGCGCGTCGAAACCGTGCTCGCCAGCCCGTAAGTGAAGTGTGTCACCACTGCCGTAAACACCCAGCTGCTTGGTTTTCAACCCTGTGCTACCTCCAGCATAAACAAACACTAATACCCGTTCATAGTCACCGAGATCTAAAATAGTTTCCGCGCCAGGTGCGAGTGACACATCTACCAGTAATGGCCGGGTGGGCATGGCCGGTAAACAACCGTTAAGTGTTGTGTTCCCTACCCCAATCTTTCCGGCGATAACTCGCACTTCACTGCCATGCTCATCCTGGTGGCGAGGAATTTCTGCATTGCGAATATCACGATAGGCAGCCGGCTTGAGCTTGTCCTTGGCGGGCAAATTTAACCAAATCTGAAAGCCGTGCATCAGGCCCTGTTCCTGCTCGGGCATTTCGGAATGCATTACGCCACGCCCTGCCGTCATCCACTGCACATCGCCGGGGCCGATCACTCCCTCGTTACCCATATGGTCGCGATGACGCATGCGACCGGCCTTCATGTAGGTGATGGTTTCAAATCCTCGGTGGGGATGCTCGGGAAAACCGCCCATATAATCCGCCGCTGCATCCGAGTTGATTTCATCGATCATCAGAAACGGGTCCAGTATCCTGTGCATTGATGCACCGGCAATGCGGTTGATTTTGACGCCATCACCATCACGGGATGGTCGCGACGGATACACCTGCGATAATTTTCTGTTCATTTTTTAACCTCCTGCGTTGGGAACCTGATGTTTTTAGTCAAGCTGGCCCCGGTTATGGGGTAGCGTAAAATCCTGATCGGGCCCAAGCGGCACCACCTGCGTTGGGTTGATGGTGGCGTGACTGCCGTAGTAATGCTGTTTGATATGTGCAAAATTCACTGTTTGCGCGACCCCGGGGTGCTGGTACAACTCCCGTAGATAATTGCTGATCGCGGGGAAATCGACGATGCGCTGGCGGTTGGTCTTAAAATGCCCGTGGTAAACGGCATCGAAGCGAATCAGTGTGGTGAACAGGCGCCAGTCCGCCTCGGTCAGTACAGTTCCAACTAGGTAGCGCTGCCGACTTAAGGTTGTTTCCACCCAGTCCAAAGCATCAAACAGCTTGTAATAAGCTTCTTCGTAGGCCTGTTGTGACGTGGCAAAGCCGGCCCGGTACACGCCATTGTTGATCGAGTCGTAGACTCGCTCGTTAATGGCGTCTATCTGCGTCTGCAAAGCGTGAGGGTAATAGTCAGTGTGATTGCCCGTAAGCTCGTTAAACGCACTGTTAAACATGCGAATAATATCTGCCGATTCATTGCTGACAATAGACTGGGTCTGCTTGTCCCACAATACCGGTACAGTGACCCGGCCTTCATAATTTGGATCTGCCTTTAAATACAACTGGTACAGATATTTCAGGTCGTATTGATCGTTTTTCAATTCCCATCCATGGCTTAGCATCAAGGGCTCCACCACAGTGACATCAATCAGATTTTGCAGGTCTTTGAGTTGACGAAAAATCAGGGTGCGATGGGCCCAAGGGCAAGCCAGTGACACATATAAATGGTAGCGCCCGGGTTCTGCCTTAAACCCCTTGGTGCCAGTCGGACCGGCGGCGCCATCTGCAGTCACCCAGTTGAGAAAGCGGCTATCCTGGCGGCGGAATTCGCCGCCACTTGACTGGGTTTTATACCACTGATCCACCCATTGACCGCTCTGTAGTAAACCCATGATCAGGCCTCCTCTACTTCGGGCTGCGCCAACCATGCATCAATCTGCTGCCGGGCAGCTGCTATCACCACCTCGGGGGCGCCCTTGGAGCCGCTGGCATCGATATGAACCACCTCATTGATGCCCAGAAAGCGACAGACGTGCTCCATATAGCGGCTGGCAAAATCCCAGTCACCGCCAATCGGCGTGCCGCCGGAAGCCGTGACAATAAAGGCTCGCTTCACACCGGTGAGCCCTTCCGGGCCGTTCTCTGTGTAGCGGAATGAAACCCCGGCGCGACAGACATAATCGATCCACTGTTTCAGGTAGGCGGGGACACTAAAGTTGTACATGGCAACGCCTAACACCAAGGTGTCGGCTTGCTTCAATTCCGCGATCAACTCGTTGGAGATTGCCAGATGCTGCTGCAGGCTGGCACGGTCATCTTCGTGGGAGCCGTGCACTCCGACAAGATCTTGCGGACTCATCGGCGGCAGAGGATTCTTAACCAGATCTCGTTCGATGACCGGCTGCCCCAGTTGTTGCACCAGGTAATCGGTAATGATGCGAGAGTTAGCGCCTTCAACCCGGGCACTGGAATCAATTCTCAAGATGCTCATAAGGTATATCCTTTAGATTTGAGTAAGTTTTATTGGCTAAGTTTTGTGCTGATCAACTGATCGACACTCACGCTGCCCGCACCGCGGATCACAAGGGTGATGCTCACTGCCAGCAATGCCAGGCCAAATTCATAGCCGTTATTGGCCATAAATAGACCGTTTGAAAGGTGAACCGTGACGATTGCCACCACCATGGTCACCGCCAATACCGCAGCAGCCGGACGCACCAGCAACCCTAAAATCAGGGCCAGACCGCCAAAGAATTCAGCGCCGCCTGCCAGAGCCGCCATCAGCACGCCGGACTCCAGGCCGATAGAGACCATCCAACCGCCGGTGCCCTCGAGCCCGTAACCACCAAACCAGCCAAACAGTTTTTGCGCACCGTGAGCGGCAAAGATGACGCCAGCAGCAACCCGCACTGGCAACGTGTCAAAGCCCGCTGCGGAGGTAGTGATGCGTTTAAATAAAGTTTTCATAGGTATGTCCTTATCAAAGAGTTGGTGTTGGTTTAACTAATGAGGTCAGTGTATGGAAAGACTTTCGGGCGAATAAGGGTGATTTTTAGTTAAGAATGTTCTATTTTATTGAACAATACTACTGTGCTCATCGAGGAGCAGATCATGAGCCACCTCCCCATCACCCTTGATGCACTGCAAGCGCTCGACGCCATTGACAGACGCGGCAGTTTTGCTAAAGCTGCTGAAGAGCTGGACAAGGCGACCTCTGCGCTGTCCTACACCGTACAGAAACTGGAAGAGCAACTGGGAGTGACACTATTTCAACGACAGGGGCGACGCTCGGTGCTCACACCCAGCGGCAGGTTGTTGCTCAACGAGGGCCGCAAAATTCTCGGTGCTACCGCCTATTTGGCTGACCAGGTGAAAGAGCTGGCCACTGGCTGGGAGCCGAGATTACGCATTGGGCTTGAATCCACTCTTGAGCGTGACCCTTTTTTTCAAGCCTTGGGTAAATTGTTGGAAGAGCAGCCGAACATGGAAATAGATATTCAGGAATGTGTTCTCAGTGGCGGCTGGGAGGCACTGGAAATGGACCGCATTGACTTACTGGTGGGAGCTCCCGCGCCGGTACCATTACAAAAAGGCTTCCGAGCATTGCCCATCCCTCCTGCAGATATGTTGTTGGTGGCTGCGGCCAGTCATCCACTTGCGCGCCTCGCAAACGATCCCCACACTATCGCCGAGCAGTTACCCCACTATCGACGCATCGTAACCCATGATACAGCCAAGCATAATGTTATGCGTGCAGAGGGATTAACCACAGGGAAACAGGTGCTCTATGTGCAAACCATGGAACAAAAAATACAGGCGCAATTGGCGGGACTGGGGATCGGTCATTTGTCGTGCAAACTCATTCAGATGTATCTGAAGAGCGGCGCGCTGGTGAAACTGACCACCGAAGCGCCGACTACTGAAAATCTGGAACGCTATATAGCCTGGAAAATCAGCAACAAGGGCAAGGCATTAAAACGACTCACCCGACTTTTGAATGACACCTTTTAGCGACCAGTTTTTCCGGAGTAAAACAAATGCTGTGACAAAAAACCTGCTTGCCTGTCAGCGCCAGACTTTGCCAGTGAGTACCTGCCGTTGCCAGGTCACTCCCACTCGATTATCAATAAGCCTTTTTTATTCTTTATATTCAATGGCTTATTTTCCCTCCAATTCGCAATACCATGAAAAATACCATGCTCAGAAAATGCTTACAAGTACTTTGAATATTGGCCAATTGGCCGCGGCCTCACAGCTCCCTAGGCCACCTTCCGTGCTTTGACTTCGAGGTGTATACCCTCCTGCTCCTGCAGGTAGTGGATCACAGCAAACAGGTTACTCGCCTGAGGATTCCCTTTCGGCCCGAACATGCGCATGAGGCTCTTGCTCGATTTGTCGAAGACTTGGGAGAGCTCCTCGAAACCCATAGTCGCATTGATATAGTCGCGCAGCACTGCCTTGCCGGTATCGACGTCACCGGCGAGCAGGCATTCGGCTCCTTCCTGCAGCAGAGCCTTGCGAAACGCAGGATCCCGTTGGGCGCGTGCCTGAATGGTGTTCTTAAAATCTTTTGTCAGAGCCATCGTTACACCTCTTGCCGTTTTCGGCGTTTGTAGTCGCGCCAATGCCCTTTTGCAGCCGAAATATCCGCGTCCTGGCGTTTCTTGGTGCCGCCCGCGAGCAATATCACCAACCGGTCCCCATCCTTGCCAAAGTAGACCCGATAGCCAGGACCAGAATCGATTCGGTACTCATAGACGCCGGCACCTACACCTTTCACGTTAGAGAAATTACCCTGCTCCATCCTATGGACGGCTGTCGCCACCTTGACCGCGGCGGCCACATTCAGACGATCGAACCATTTGGCATAAGGACTGTATCCCTCGATATCGAGGTATTCTCTAACCTCTGTCATGTGATGCACATAGTAGCATATATGTTACCTTTATCAATACCCAAGTAACTATCCATCCTATGTCACGGGGGAATTATCGTTCCCGCAGTCGGGCATTCTCGACCATAAAGCCTGGCGCACAAACTGTCTCGCCGCGTTCTGCGTGCCGGAATTGTCGGTCGCCTCAACGAGTTGCCGGATCTGCTCGGTGACGTCGTCAGCCCTATTCAACCTGGTGGCTGCGTCCATTGCCCGGTCATAGGCCTCTATCACATCGACGCTGGTCACCTCGTAACCCCACCCCTCACTCAGCCAGCGCAATGCGACCAGGGCTGAACCCAGAGCAAATTCTGGTGCCGGATCGAGGTTATCCCTGGCCGCCCTGGTCAGTGTTTTTGGATCACAGGGGCTGAGGTTCGTAAGGTCCAATGCAAGTTCGTACAGCTCGAGTTCCTTTGCGGTCGCAAACCATTTTCCTTCATCTCCAGGGGTCGTGGCGACGAGGTCAGCCAGAATTTCTGACGCATCCCTCATGGGATAGCGCTTTGCCACGACGCGAAACCGCGCAAGATACGAATTGCCCTGGGCTGCTCTCAGCCCATAGCGACGATAGGCCTCATCATGGAGACCCGAGGAAATCAGGATCTCTTCGCAGGCCTGATCAATCGCCGAATCCGGTTGGTTCAAGCCTCTGGATGCCTCGGCGTATTGCAGCGCTTCCGACTTCTTGCCCATCGACAATAACGCCTCGACGCCATAGCGACGGTAGTGCCAGAAGGGTTTACGGTCCAGCGCCAGCAGGTCGAGCAGATCCTGAAAACGTTCCGCCACCAGCAGACACGACAGGCAGGCCGTTGCGCCATGGAAATAGTTGCCTGGATTCGGGTCAGTCCAACACGACCGAAGTGTCGGCATCAATTCTTCCGCCCAATGATTGGCGGTTTCCACCGAACCGCATACCTCTCCCCAGCGATCGCCCACCGGCCCCAGGTAGTCGACGCCATCATCCTCCATCGCCTGCCATAGGCGTTCGAGCCATTTTTGGCGTGTAATGGCATCCGCCGGAGCGTTGATGATGACGGGAAGCAGTTGTTCGAGTGCCTTGTTCACCGCAGAACCCAGGGCGCCGCTGGAGCTGTCCACATGCTCCAGCGCAGGCCAGAGCCTTTCAATCAGGCGAACGGCACCTTCTGCGGCCAGATCGGGTTCTTTCTTCGCCACCTTTTTTATTTCCGAAACGGCTTCGCGAAGTCGCTGGCACGCTAATTTGGAGGATTTCCAGCCATAGGCTCCTGCACGGAACCGTGCGGGAAAGATCCATTTGTGTGCTCTCTGGTTGCTCAATGGGAACCTAACCCTCGACCACGGCCCGTTCGATAGCGTCCAACTTGCTACACCCAGGCCCAAGTAATTGGCTTCTGCCTCCGGTTTGGGGTGTAACCTGAATCTGCGTGCTGATCCGCTCCTTCAAAGCGGGTACGTGTGAAATGACGCCGATCAGCTTCCCGTCCTGCTGAAGGCCCGCTAGGGTTTCCAAGGCAGTGTCGAGTGCTTCCTCATCCAGGGTGCCGAAGCCTTCATCCAAGAACAGCGAATCCACCCGAACATTCTTGCTGGCCATATGGGACAACCCCAGCGCCAGAGACAGGCTGACGATAAAGCTCTCACCCCCGGAAAGGTTCTTCGTGGTCCGAATCTCACCAGCCTGATAGTTGTCGACCACGTTGAGCTCCAGCGGCTGAGCGTCGTCACGTGCCAGCAAGTAGCGGTCGGTCATTTTCTGCAGTTGCCGGTTGGCGTGACCAATCATCATTTCGAAGGTCAGTCCCTGAGCAAAATTGCGGTACTTCTTTCCGTCTGCGGAGCCGATCAATTCGTGCAGGTCTCCCCACCTGCGGCACTCTTTTTTCTGGGCTTCGATAGCTGTCTGCTTTTCCTTTATCCGCTCTTTTGCAGCCGCATTTTCACTCAACTTGTGCTTGAGACCAGCAATGATGTCCCGCAGCTCTTTCAGGGCCTCCTCTTGCTCTTTGAATTGGGGCCCGAGCTCTTCCAGCGACTTGTCGGTGATCTTGCGGGCCATTTCCGTGGCCAGGCGCGTTTCCCGATCCTTCTGTCTGGCCTTCATATCCGTTTGACGCTCATCCAGATCCTTGGCCTTGGCCGTCAGCTCCGTCCGCGATTCAGAGGGCAGTATGGCCGCCAGGAACTGTTCTTCATTTGAAAATCCCACAGGCACGAGCGCTGCGGAGAATTCTGTTTCAAGCTTTCTCAGTTCCGGCTTTCGTTGCTCGATGCGTTTCATCAGAGATTCGACGTGAGCCTTCGCGGTATTCCAGTTTTGTTGGAGCTCGTTGTGCCGTTCTCTGGCCTGCTTTTCGGCACCTTCGGCATCGGCAATCGCCTTGTTTAAACGACGCTCCTCATCGTCGGGATTCTTGTCGCCGTACAGTGCATTACGCTCATCACTTCCGGTGGCGAGCTCCTTTTTCAAGGTCTCCAGGCGTTCCAGCTTTTCATTCAGGGCGGTGCTTTGAGTTTCGATAACCGCATCCAGCCGTTTCACCTCGCTGTCGATGTCGGCAATTTGTTTCTCGATGTCCGCCTTTTTCTTGACCTGGACCTGCCACGCCTTCAGCCGCTCTCTGAGAGTTGCGATCAGTGATGAAATGTCCGTTTCAGGGATGTCCGTGATACCAAGCGGCTGGAGTTTGGTAGAGACAGCCTGTCTGCGTTCGGCAAAATCAGCGCGGAGTTTCACCAGCCCGACCTTCACCTCGGCCAGGGCTTTCTCGGCAGCCTTCTTGTCATTATCTGCAGCTGACTCCAGCTTTTCAGCCTCTGTCAGGTTTTTACGGGCCAGGCTCTCAGCTCCTTCGAGTTTCTTGATGGCGGCTTCCTGATCCTCGGCTTTGCCAATCAGCCTAGTCAGGGCGTCGATCTTCTGTTCGGTTTCATCGGGGGTGGGTACATTCCCTTCCGCGAAGGGGTGTTCGGTTGCGCCGCAAAGAGGACAGGGCTTGCCGTCTTCCAGTTTTACCCGGTGATCTTCAAGCTCCGCAATTTTGGCCAGGAAAGCCATTTCACGCAGCAGAGTTTCCTTTTCGGTGCGGTATTCCCGCAACAAGCGGTCTCCCAACAACTGGCTCAAAGTATCCTTGCCCTGCTGAAGCTGTTTTGAGGCGTCCTCCAGCTCCTGCTTCCGAGTGCCGGATTGCTTCTGACAGTCGTCGAGTGACTTTGCCGCCAGTTCCAGAGCCGTCGTGGCCGTTTCTTGAGCGGCCTCCTTTTGAAGGATTTCATTTTGTTTGGAGAGCAGGCCGCTCAACTGTTCCTCAACACCAGCCAGACCGCCGATCAGCCATTCATCCTGTGCATGCTCCTTGAGGTAGCCGCCCACAAGCTCCAGCGTCTCTTGAGATTTGGATCGTTTTCCCTGATCTTCAAGTCGGGCCTTTTTGTCAGCGTCAATCTTGGCCGCATCCTTCTTACAGCCCTCATCACCTTCCGAAACAGCTTTTTTCTGATCGGCAAGTTTCTGATCCAGGGAGCGAACCTTCTGCAATGTAGGCGTGGCCGCTTTCAGCGCTTCTTTTGCGCGAGCGGTTTGTTGCTCAGCCGATTTCAGTACTTCGGCCTGTTCCTTGGCGGAGGATTCCAGTCCAGGAAGGTCCTCTTCCTCAGCTTTCAAGCCCGCTCTGTCATCCGCCTGTTGTTTGCGGGTGGCGGTGAGCGTTGCGTATGCGCCGTCCAGTGAGGCGGCACTCAAAGCCCGGCCCAACTTTTCACGATCCGGTTTGAATTCCTCGATGTCGCCCTGCAGCTTTCTCGCTTCATCGGCCAGGTTGATGATTTCCTTATTCAGCCCGTCGATGGTGGTAAGCCAGGCAATGGCCTTCCCGGTATCAGCGGATTTAGCGGCAAGGTCTGTCTCTTCCTTCTGCTTTGTCTTGAGTGCCTGCTCAATCTCTTGTTCCTGCTCCGGCTCAAGAATCACGATGCCAGCCGTTTCAGCCTGGAGCAGGTTCAGTTTTTCCCGCTCTTCGCGCTGGCGTTCATGGACACGGATGGATATCTGGCTGTAGATCTCTGTGCCCGTTATCTGCTCCAGGATCGGAGCCCGATCATCCGGTGCTGCCTGAAGGAACGCGGCGAAGCCGCCCTGGGCCAGCAACATGGATCGGGTGAAACGATCAAAGTCCATGCCGGTAGCCGACTCGATCTGGTCGGCTACACCTCTGATCTTGGATTCGAAGATCTCGCCGGAATCGGCATTGGCAATTTCGTGCTTCGGGGCCTGGAGTTCGCCATCTGGCTTCTTGCGTGCCCGGTGTTGGCTCCAGTGACAGCGGTAACGCCCAGACTGGGTTTCGAAGGTCACCTCGGCAAAGCATTCGCCGGTCTGGCGGGACATGATTTCGTTTCCGCTCTTGGTGACCTTGTTCAGGCGAGGCGTCCGACCATAAAGGGCGAGGCAAATGGCATCCAGAATCGTAGTCTTGCCCGCGCCGGTGGGGCCGGTTATGGCGAAGATGCCGTCAGATACGAAGGCCGGATGCGTCAGGTCGATTTGCCATTCGCCGACCAGAGAGTTCAGATTCTTGAAGCGTACCTTCAGTATTCTCATCGGCCGTCTCGCTATTCTGCCTGCGCGTCGTCTTCATAGAGAGACGAGACGGCTTCCTGGTAGGCCCGAAGCAGCTCCGGCCGCTGCTCCTCGGGCACGTCATGAACGGCAAGGCATCGTTCGAACACGTCGTTCACGTTCAGGTCGTCGAGTGTCTCCTCTTCATGGATTTGTCCCAGCACGCGGTCGATGATGCGGTTGTTCTTTATTCGGAGAATTTCCATTCGGGTGCCGGAAATCGCTGCCTCCAGGCGCTCACGAAGGTCGCCCATGATCTCGTCACCTTCATAAATGACCTCGAGCCAGCCTTGGGAGTCCGTTGCAGATAATTCGAGCATGCGGCCAGAGATGCCGTCCCAGTCTCCCTTGACGCGCTCAAGCTTTTGAAACACCGGCACGTCAATCAGTTGTATGGATGCAGCGGCGCTGTGACCCTCCTCCTGATCAAAGTCAACCTGGCAAACGCTCTTCTGCTGTTTTGCCTCTCCGAACCCCATGGGCAATGGAGAGCCACAGTACCGTATTATTTCTGAGCCGTTCACCTTTTGCGGGATGTGGAGATGCCCAAGCGCCAGGTAATCAAAACACGCGGGGAAAATCCCAGCTGTCACATGGGCCAAAGAACCAACATAGAGTTCGCGCACGCCATCGCCGTCGACGGTTTGCCCGCCAGCGGTGAACAGATGTCCCATGGCGACGATGGGAATATCAACCCCCAGTTCCTCGCGCTTCTGTTCGGCCAAGGCAGCGACAGCGGCGTAATGAGTGCGGATGCCGTCAATCAGCTTTCGTTCTTTGTCCTCGACGCTCTCTCCCGCTTCCGCCACGCGGATATCTCTGTCGCGGAGGTAGGGCACAGCGCAGACAATCAATTCCGGATCGCCATGCTCATTACGGAGCACCAACACCTCGTCCTCAAGGGCTTCCGAGCTACTGCCGATAACATGGACATCAAGGGCTTTGAGTAACTCCTTGGGGGCATTAAGAAAAGAAGGTGAATCATGATTTCCCGCGATGACTACCACATGCCGGCAAGGTGACGCGGCGACCCGGCATAGGAATCGGTAATAGAGCTCCTGGGCGCGATTGCTTGGAGCGCTGGTGTCAAAGACATCACCGGCTACCAGCAAGGCATCAATTTCATTCTGCTGAATCGTCTCAGTGAGCCAGGTCAGAAAGGCCTCGAACTCCTCGTAGCGCTTTCTGCCATAAAGAGTGCGTCCAATGTGCCAGTCCGATGTGTGGAGAACTCTCATACTGCTAACCTGTCACCGCGGAGGCGGGGCGCTTCGCGTATTCTTCACGCCAGTTTTTCAATAAAGTCATGTCGGTCAAAAGATCGTCTGGCTTCGGCAGCTCCACTGGTGCTTCTGCTGGCTGTGAGTGTTCAAACCCGGAGTATTTGGTCATGAGCGAATCAAGGAGATCGCAATCCGTGTCCTTCAATTTGGCCAGGTCCTTGAGCTTCAACGTATGGACTGGACGCTGGAATCGCTGGACCACCCCGCACAGCAGATCATTTTCAATAGAGCGCTCCACCAACGTCCTGAAGTCGCTGCATATCGACTTCAGCAAGAATTCGGCATGTTCAAATTCGCCGTTCTCGCTCGCCTTCTTTGCATCCTGATACCGCTGATTCATGAGTGTGTTCAGGGCGGATTTAATGTCACTCTGTGAAAGTGGAATGGGGGCTGGCTCTCCGGTACCCCAGTCCGCAGAGCGAATGCTCACCACATCGGGCTTGATGGTCTTTTTCTCGGCAAAATGCCTGACCGTTCCCAGCAAGGACAAGCGGTGAGTAAACACAATGACCTGTTTATCCTGAGACAACTCGATCAGTCTTTGAACCACGGCCTCCTCATAGCTTTGGTCAAGCGAGGATATTGGATCGTCGAAGATAAAAGGGGTCTGGTTGCTCTTGCCGGTGACGTCGGCCAAAAACGCAGCAATGGATACGACCCGATTTTCTCCCTCGCTCAGGACATCGGCGAGCCCATTCTGAGATGCCCCTCGGAGCTGGAGCTTATGAAGGACGCGGCCCTTGGAGACTTTTGATTTCACGAGCTCAACCTTCACCTGAGACGCGCCGAGGGTCTTGAGTTCCGCGTTGAATCTTTGCACGAACGCATCCGTGATCAAGGCTTCTGCCAGCTCCCCTTTTTTCTGGGACAGGGCTTTGGTATTGGTCGACTTCTTGGCTTCCTGAATCTGGTTCAGTAACTTCAATCGGGTGACTTCTTCATCAATAGCGGCGCGGTGCTCAGACAACCACTTTCTTGCCTGCAGGCTGTTTAGCTTTTTCTTGATCTCCTCTCGATTGTCGCTTTTGGCATCTTCGTCATATTTCGCCGCGAGTTCTCCGAGACTTTTCGACAGGGCGTTGGCTTCTTCGATCCATTTCGGTGAGAGCGGAGGATCGGGAATGGCTTCTTCGGAATCGATCCCAGCGAGCAGGTCTTTTCTGGCCTGCAATTGAGCAAAGAAATCCGTCACCTGGCTGGCGACTTCATCCTGTGGAATGCCAGTCGCATCGATACGTGTCTTCAGCGTCTCCGATGTCGGTAGCACCTCGATAGTCTGACTGGCGGTCTCGTATTCCTTGGCCGCATCCGATGCGGCTTTCTGCATTTCGCCCTTCACGAAACTTTCGAAGGAGACCAACCGCTCCTTGGCCTCCTGTGTCAAGGTCTGGTGGCACAGGACACAACGGGAGCCATCAGAAACATTCGGGTACTCGGTCTCTTTGTAAGCAGCCGATACGGAGTAGTTCCGGGCCGCATCCCAAAGCTCTTTCCAGACATCTGACCCGATGCCTTCAAGCTCGCTGCCGGAGAACACCTTTTCCGCCGCCGTATCTGCCGCTGTTTTCTTGAGGATCGACTTCTTCTTGGCGGCAATGATCCGCCGGTAGTTCTCGTCCGATAATTGCTTGAGATATTTTTGGGCATCCTGGACCAGAGTGTCGATATGCTGTTTCTGCTTTCTCAGCTGCTTCGCTTTTTCCGCCGGTGCCTGTTCGGCAAGGCGCTGCTGCAGCGTTTGCATCTCGGTCTCGTCAGCGCTGCCAAATGCGCAACGCTTTTCGATGTCTTGGGTGGTGGTCTTGGCGCTGATGGATTCGTACCAGATGCCTTCAGGAGTTACCTTCTTGTCATCCGGGATATTCGGCTTTTTTGACTGGTGCCGGTTGGCCTCGGTGTCCAGGGCCGATGCGACCTTTTCGCATGCGAGGATGAGCGAGCTGAAAAACAATAGAACCGGCGGCTCGTAGCTCACTTCGTCTTCGCTGCTGACAAACACCTTGCCAAAAGAGGTGTCGAAAATATCGACACTTTTGAGGTCATCGCAGATCCCTTGTCCCGACCACGTATGACTCTTTGGAATGCCGTCCTGCTCAAACGAAATGCAGGCTTTCTGTGCGGCAGAGCCGGGCTTATAGACATTGCGGTGCAGGGTACCCGTCTCGCGGGCACCGCATACATGCTTGAGGAGTCTGACGTAACCGGATTTGCCTGACCCGTTGTTGCCATAAACAATCGTGATATTGCCCTTACCAAACTCAAGTGGCTTTTTCGGAGCAAGGGCGTTTACTCCTTCGACTTCACTGATTGAACACAAACGCAGGGCGCCTGCTGCGCCCTGGGAGAACGCGGTAGCAGGAAAGGAACAGGTCGATTTGGGGACCTTACCGTCGGCTTCTTGCTGACAAAGAGTTGCGAGCTCAGAGACGTCTTTGTCAGTAAGCTCTGACTGCTGAAGTAACCGAGTAGCCGCAATCTGGAGCCACTGGGGGCGCTCTGAAAACCATTTGTTCAGTGATGCCGATACGCCGCTCATGTAATTCCCATTCCTCTCCAATTTTTAGTCTTTAGACGTTTCTTCAAATGAACCGCCAAAGTGATGTAACACAACCTTCCCCCGCCGAATCCAGTTGATCCCCATGCCCAACACGTTATGCCCCATGCTCCGCAGCAACGCTGCATAGCACTCCAGTTGTGGCCGATAACTATTGAACGCCAGTTCCGGTTCATCAACTTGATCAGACTTGTGGTCAATAATCCAAATGCCGCCCTCTGTTTGCAGCACCAGGTCGGCGGTACCGGATACCACGGAACCGTTATCATCAATTCCCAGCAGCGGGAGTTCTCGATGCACCGCTGTGGCCGAAAAGCGATCCGTCATCCACCGCTCGAAGCTCGTAACGCTACTGATAATGTTGGACACATCACCCTCGCTTATCTCGACACCGGCAATAGCAGATAGCTTCCCGCCGAGTTCAGCGTTTACACCAAGCACTTCGAAGCAACGGTGCAGAAAGGTACCGAGCGTCGTACCGGTGAGCTCTATCTCGAGCTCCAACCCTTCGTGGTAGCTAATTGACTCCAAGGGTGTTCTGGCTGTCTCTGTGCTCTGGAGGCTCTCCATGCCTGATGGCACGACGCTGTCCGGGACCAACTCATCCGGAACGACTCCACGCTGTATCGCCCTGCGACCGATGGTGGCCAGTTCGTCTGGTATTGTCCCGCCGCCGATGCCAAAATTGTCTGGAAGCTCGGATGCGCCTTGGCCGATCACACAGGGAAACGAGATACCGCCAACGGTTATTTCCGCGGCTTGAGGTGACACGGTGGTCTCTGCGGCCAGTATCGACCAGTAGGTCAGTCCGTCTTTACCCGCTAAATAGCTCGGCCATTCCAGCACCAGCTTTTCTCGTGCTCTGGTGATGGCGACGTAGATCAATCGCCTGGATTCAAGCTCAGTGGCAAGCCCGAGATCCTCCAGGAACTGATCGTCAGACTCGGGGGCGGCAAATTTGGGGGAATATTCGATCTGGGCCTTTTCTATAAGCTGAGATAAATCCTCAAAGGTGCTGTAGCCCAGTGCCATGTTGGGCAATCGCGGACTCAGGCTTTTGTCCATGCCGCACACAAACACCACGGGCCACTCCCGGCCTTTTGAGCTGTGCCAGGTCACCAACTGAATGGCGTCTTCGTCGATGACACGCGGGTCAGGCTGATTGTTCTTGTCCTTCTGCTCAACCTTGGCATTCAGCCAGGCCAGGAAGCTTTGAATGCCGGAACCGTGGTATCCGCCACTGGCGAGTGCCTCACGATTGGCCTCCATAAATTCGCCAGCCTCGGCTTGTAGCCGGAGCAGGTTTGCCCGGGACTGGTCGGCGTCCGGCCATACAGACACCACATCGAAGAGACTGAGCGCGGCGAAGGTATCGGCCACCAATGCAAACAGGGTCCGGTCTTTGACATTACTTGCCAGCACATCCAGTTGAGCCAATACCGGGTCAACGATCCTTCCATCGGTAATCAGCTGTTCCAAGGCTGTTTTCAGATCAAGACTGCCCAGTTCAGTGACAGCCAGGTACAAGGCTGCATGACGATCCGAGGGGTTGGCGACATACGCCATGGCCTGACAGGCGAGCTGTACAACACGCGAGGAATACCAACCATCCTCCTGCAGCCTTACGCGTAGTCCCTGGGTTCGCAATACATCGGCATACTCAGCCAACATCCTATGGGTGGGGCAGAGAACCGCGATATCCCCGCCACGCAACCTACGATGCTGTTTTGTGCGTCGATCCCAAATTTGCTGAGCAGAATCTTCCAGCAGTGTCTTCAGCCTATCGCCAACGGACAGGGCTCTAACCGAGTGCTGTCCCTTCTTGGCCTTCACCGCGAAATCAATCAGCTCGATCGGCTCTTGGGTACTTTCAGCACCCTGCGGTGCCAGCGGAACGTAGTCATTGCCGAACAAGCCGGGACCCACGGCATTGATAAAGTGCATCAGGTTTGGCTGGGATCGCCAATTGCTGGTCAACGGCTTGGCAACATCCTGGTGTTGACGTATCAGCGCATCGAATAAGCGCGGGTCGGCGCCCTGGAATCCCATAATCGCCTGTTTCAAGTCGCCAACTGTGACGGTTGGTACTCCGGCGTCCTTCAACTGCCACAACAAGGCAAACTGAAGTGGGTTCGTATCTTGAAATTCGTCCACGACCAGGCAGTCGATACGCTGTACCAGGGTGTTCAACACATCCCTGCGGCTGCGAAGCATTTCCGCTGCCATGGCGATCATGTCGCCGTAATCAACCAACCCGGCTTCGCGCTTGGCTTGCGCATAGTGGACCAGCACTTCTTGCCCGGCGGCTATCAGGGACTCAATATGCAGCACTGCCTGCTCAAGCGGACCCGGGTGCGTGGGTAACGAACTGGCAGCTTCGATAACGGCATCGGCCAGATCATCATAGCCATCCGGTAACTGGCAACCCCGCTTGGATTTACGCAGTGCGCGCAGTTCCTTCCACAACTTCCAATCCGCACTTAAAACGCCGGCGGTGGAAGCAGCTTTAAGGTTTCGGTAATCACGCTGGAATTCCCTTGACGCCGTTGCGCTACTACCGAACTCTCTGGCTAGATTCTCGGGAAATGCTTCCAGCAGACGGCTTACAGCCTGCTGCAAATTCGCAGTCAGTCGCGCGCCATCTCCGGTATTGCCATAGCGCTCTCTGATCCATGTGGAAGCAAACGCCGAGTACGTATCGCTCTCTTCGGACCAACCCGCTGATCGAAGCAACATGACGATCCTCAGCAGATCATCGCGAAACAGTTCTTCAGCACTTTTTTGTGAGTTGAAATCGTAGCTGTAGCCAAACTTGGCCAGACTCGACGTGATGACATCCGCTTTTTCAGTGCGCGCCAATGCCAATCGAATGAGCGTATTTTCTTCATCCTCATTCAACAGACGGGGCCTGGGAGATAATCCTGCATCGAAGGCAAATTCAGTCAGCAAGCGCAAGCCGAAACCGTGAATGGTGGAGATATAGGCCTGATCCAGCTTTAACGCGTCTTCCAGGCGCCCGAGACTGAGCAGTTTCGCGCGAATGCGTTCACGCAATTCGGCCGCAGCGGCTTCGGTGAAGGTCACCGCCACAATCCGTTCGGGCGCGATGCGTCCCGCAACCACCCATTCGCCTAACTGCTGTTGAATGGTGTAGGTCTTACCGGACCCTGCCCCGGCCGGAATAATGGTCAATGCTGGCAACATTATTCGGCCTCCCTGGCTTCACCGGAAAGCGTGAAGAGCGGTATCAGCGCACTGTTGTCCAGCGCATAGGGCTTCACCCCCGCCTGCTTGTCGAAAAACTGTGCATCGCCCTCCCGGTTCAGATACAGCTGGCCTGCACCAACCTCTCGCAGTCGCTCCCTGATAAGCCCCATGGCCAGATGGGCCAAATCGCCTTCCAGGACCTCCCAACCCGGGATCGCACCGGATTCCACGACTAACGCATCAGACAGCGAGGTCTGGTCATTCGTCATGAAATACACAATGCCGGTGGTGTCCCCTGCCCGCAGCCTGTCCAGCAACGCCGCATTGTCTTCGCTCTTGGGGCCTCCCGTTTGCAGCATGGTGCGGTACAGGTTTGCCTGGCTGTCGTAACCTTTTTGCATCCGTGGTCGGCGGCTGTTGGCACTGGATCGCTTGTAGTCAACCACCAGCAATCGCCCATCGGGCAGCCCGAGCAAAATATCCGCCTGGCCGTGAATGGGAAGGCCATCGAGCGTCCCCTGTAGCCACTCTTCCGTACCGAGAATCTCGGCTTTCAAGGTCACCAATACCTCGCGCCACGCCACAGCGGCCTTGTGGATGCTGGACGCTAAGTGCTTGCGCTCGACCTGCCATTGCGCAGCACGCAGGAATGGCGCATGGGTCCTGATGGCTGAGTCCAGCAGCGGCTCAACCTGTGAGTTAATAGTCGCCGGATCAGGTATCGGGCGAGACACCTGAAAAAGCTCTTCAAAAACCTGGTGGGTCAAGGTGCCCAATAACATGACATCGGGGCGTTCTGGCTCCCAGCCCAAGGGTTCTGCATCGATTCGGCGCAGCAGCCAGGCCAGCCGCGAAACCATCAAGGTCTCCAGGCTACTGGGTGACTCTGGCCGCAGATTGCCTTCTGCATCGGTGCGCAACGCCAGCAAATCAACACCGAACTGGATGTCCTCGGCGACGATTGCTCGTGGCAAACAAGGCGGCGCCGGTTCTGCATACGGCAGGAATCGAATACGATCACGGTCCGAGGCGACATCCATCTCAAGTATCAGAGATTCCGCATCATCGATGCCGCTGTATAGCTGGCTCATGAATACCAGCGATTCTGAGGGTGACTGGGATGCGCCACTGGAATCTCTGCGCGGAATCATGAAACACACAAAATCGGCAACCGCTTGCAACTGGCGTTTGAATCGTGCCCGCCGGTCTCGCATCCGGTCTGCGGGCGTTGCCAGCGATAACCCCAAGACGTCCCGAATGGCGAGCAAATCATCAGAGACAAACACCGCAGAATCGCCACTGGCTACCGGGTAATGGCCTGAGGCAAAACCAAGCACGATCAGAAAGCGAACCGGACGCCAGGCTTCTTGGGATTCACGCCATACGGTGATGCCTTCCAGATTGAAATTCGGCGATTCGCCGGTACTGATGTTCTTCGGGCTCGATAGACGCCGCAACGGGGCCCAATCGATTTCCGTCTTACCGGCCAACGCCGAGCACAATTCCTCGGCCGTCGCCTTCGCGTGATAGACGTGAGACTCAAATTGCTCGCCTCCCTCCAGCAAACCCACAAATGCCTGAATCGCCCCCAGCAAAGTTTCTGGGCTCTCATCCCCTTCACGCAACAGATCCAGCATCTGTCGGTCAGACTGTGTCGCCGATGGGAATAGTCGTAATCGATAATCGCCATCCATCACCGTCTGAGCCAATTCGGCACCCTGCTCTTTCGACCAGGGCATCAAGGGGGAGGACAAGCAAACGGCGAGTGCCATCGCGGGTGAAGGCTTTTGTCGGCAGTACAGAAAATGAAAGAGTGCCTCACGCCCTAGATCGCGTTGCCAGTGGTCCACGGGCAAGCCTGAAAGCGGCAGACCAGCCGCTGAAAAAGCGTCGTTAACGGCGAGTGAGTACCCAAAGCTATCGGGCATCAGCAGTCCAATGTCGGATGATTTCAAATCCGGGTTTTCCGCCAGCATCTGCTGGGCCATGCCGGCCGCCACTTCGGCTTCTGTCAGAAAATCCCTGACACCGAGCCATTGCACGGTAGTATCCAGCGATGGCTTTTCCTCCGGCGCAGCGAACAGGTGCTGTTGTAAGGCCTGAAGACTGGTCTGCGGCGCAGTTGGCGAGGCATCGAGCAATAGCGATTCCAGCAGACGCATCATTTCAGCATCGCGCTCAATTCCGGCGTCCGCATTCAGCTTATCGATCAGCGCCACTTGCCAGCGCGTCAATGAGGGAAAACCTTCAACACGACAAACCGCTAACTGTCGTATGGCGTCATTCGATGCAGTGGATAGCAGTTGCTGTATGGCGAACAGTTCATCAGGCAGCAGGCCATCGAGCTCATGGAGTAATCGCACAATATCTTGAACATGCTTGGCCGGTCGTTCCGCAAGCTGGTCAGATTCGGCAATGACAATCTCGCTGCCCGCTTCTGTTGCACCCACAAGGAGCGAAAGCGCCGCCTCGACTTCAGCTCCCGTTTCCTCGGGCGACACCTCAAAGCTATTGGACCAGAATGCGTCGGATAATGTTTCAAGCGCGCTATGAAAACGATTGTTCCAGTCGCCCGCCTGCGGTGAAAGTAAATAAGCGCTTTTGGCCTGCTCGATCAGTTCCGGCCAGGTACCAACAAGAACGCCCTGACAGGGTGCTTGTGTGGCGAGCATGCGACGCAGCCTGCGAGCCGCGCTGCCGTCTGGAACCAATAGAAAGTGTATTAACTGTTTCATCTGCGAGTGCGCTCTACTCTTCCCTGTGCGGAGGGGACGTCGGCTCTTGTGGGTTGTCGTTGCACAACGTATCCGCGGGGGGCTGAAGCGAAATCAACCAATTCGAAAAATCCGCCGCCTCATGGCTGCCGTTTTGACTCAGGCTGAACAGCAGATCTTCCTGACGCGGCTGACCGAACACCATGCGATAGAGCGCCAACCCCTGTTTCAATCGCTTCAGTTTCCCGACCTCCTTGCTGTACGGGAGCAGCGGGATGCGCCGTTCGATTCGAGCTGAACCTTCTTCAAAAACCCAGTACGGAACAAGATCAGAATATCCATTGGTCTTACCCTGGGACGCGATCTGAAAGAGTGTCTGCCAGGGATCGCCGCCCTCGTGAGATTCACAGAGCGCATTCAACCCATAACGTTCGGCAATATTTTTTCTGACAGCGTGACCCTTGTAACGATGCACGCGGCCTTCACGTTGTTCCAGATCGACTGGATTAGAAGGCAGATTCCAATGCACTACCGCGTGGCACCAGGTATGAAAATCCAGCCCTTCCTGGCCTATGGAGGTCGAAGCGAGGACAAAGGGGCGAAACGGCGAGTTAAACGCATCCCGAACCGAGTCGGCGCGCACCAGTGCCTGGTTATTGTCATCGCGAATATCACCGAAGCGCAGCGCAAACCGGCAGCGGGTATTGAAATCGTCAACAACAAATCCCTCCCCTGCCGCTTTTATCTCGTCAATGCGAATCTGGGCCGTGCGCAGTGACAGCACGGATTGAATGCATTCAGCGATACCAGCGACTTGTTCTTCGGGTGAATGCTCCTGCAAACCCAACGACTCGCGAAGGACATGCACGTACTCATCGAGCACGGACTGGAGATTGCCATCGATACCGTACTGAAGCGTTAGCCGCCAATAGGTGTCCTCGCCAGCACCCCGCAACATGGCAATCGTCTCCGGCATATTGAAAAGCGACCGGAAGCCGGACGCGATTCTGGCGGCGGCTGACAGCAGCTTGGGGTCGGACGGTTCGAGCTCAGTACCGATACGGCGAAGCGCCCGCAATGCGCACACGCCGGGGCCGGCTAAGGCGAGGTCGCAGAGCACATCGACAAGATCATCCGGCCGGGGGCCCAGAGGGATATTGCCCTCCGCCATGCTGACCAGCAGGTCGATGTGATCCCTGAATCGGGTGCCTGATTCATGGTCTGGCGTAGCAGACCTCCATCCCAACTCACTTCTACACCAGTCCAGCAGACCGTTATCAGAATCGATAAGAATGGGCGCTGCCCAATACCATCGCTCATCGGCCCGGGTCCCTTCCCCGGCCTCAGGCAGGGTCTCTAGCAAATCGCGGCAAACGGCCTTGACCTCGTTCTTCAGTTCTTGAATGTTCTGCGGTTCGCGTCCGTGGCGAAGCGCGATCGCCAGCGGGTCGATCCTGGTCGCCAGGGTTGGGGATGGCAGCAACCAGGCAATGACCGGCATGCCCGTCAGGCGATTGTCGCTGGAGGCTACTGCAAACCGCAGCAGCGGCTTGATCTTGTCATACAGTTCACTGTGTAAAATCGGCGTTCCGGCAATCATATGCCGTTCGGCCTCGTACGAGCAGATGGATGCCACAGCGTCCGGAACCGCGCTCCATGAGGAAAAAACCAGCGCCTTGGTCAGGCTATCCTTGTCACGGTATGCGCCACCCGGCTCGACATACGGCATGGACGGTGGCATCCACAGGAGCTGCCACATGCCTTTATCAATCGTGTCCTCGAAAAGTAAGCGCATCCTCGGATTAGCCGGGTCGAGTGTCTGGTAGTCTTCAAATGTATCCTTCGTCAGCAGCTGTCCATTGGCCGATACCAGCGCCTGTCGAAGCGCGTCCGAGGGTGCATTCAACTGGGCATCCAACTTATGCCTCAGCTCGTAGTGTTTTAGAAAGTTGATGAGATACGGCGCTGACTTCCAGTATTCGATCGGCTCCCCCGCCTTGACACAGACTGCCACCGCGTCAACCGTCGCTGCATGCTGAAGATCCGCCGGCTTAAGCGGCGCCGCGCGTTCAATTTCGCTGAGCATCGAGTTGTGGTCTCGGGTTGTGGCGACCCGCTCCGTGCGACACATCACCTTCAGGAGCGCCTGTTCAAGCTCGGTCTTTTTCCCCGGCGGGCATACCGCGCCATTGGCGCAGGCGTGTAACGTCGTTCGATGGTCGGCCAACAGACCTTTGACTGCGTCGACCTTGCCTGCGTTATTGAACAGGAAATTCAACGTCCGGATGAAATCGGGATAGTGATCGTCCTCCTCAGTCTCCTGGTCGAGCGTGAACATCTTGTAGGGCGTGGCGGACAGCAAAAGAACGCGAACGTCGGGATGCTCAAAAAGTGCCGTCGCCAACATGGAGGCTTCGTCATCGCCGTCCAGCAGGTGCTTGAATCGTTGAAATTCGTCGAGAATGACCAGATCGGGCTCAAGTGCAGAAAGGCACACGGATGCCAGCTTGCTTCTGAGCCTTCCGATCAGGTTGTAGCGCAGCTCTGAATCCTCCCAGGGGATTCTGCTGTAGTCTCGATAACGGGCAAAGCGCTCACAGCCCTCCTTCAAGTCTGCATAGAGTTCGGCATCTTCACGGACGGCCCGCCGGAACGCCTTGGAAAGATCCAAATCCAGATCTTCGGCAGGAAGGTTTTTGGCTTTGGCTCGCCAGTTTTTCTTACCCGCCGTGGCCTGAAGAACATTCAGCAGGCCGACGCGCAACCGCCGCCGTCGCTCACTCTGCGCCAGCGGCAAGTCATACAACATCCGATACAGTATGGCCCGTTCATCGGCATGCCCTCCCCGGCTGCGGGCATGATCGAATGCGGTGCCAGGGGTCAGGCTGATGAAGTTCACCTTGTTCTTGCGCAGGGACCGCACCTGTCTGGGCAGGTAGGTCAGCCGCGTGGCGATTGAAAAGCCTTCGCTGTCGCTGACATTGAGTCGATTGACGTTCTGTGTCGCGATAGCAGCGTTGGAGCAAATATAGATGACGTCGACCCGCTCCACTTCATCCTGAAGATGCTCCAGGGTCTTGGCGATGATGCCGCGAGCAACTAGCGTTTTCCCAAGACCCACTTCATCGGCGATCAGGAAACGGGACGTCGGGTCATCACCATAGAGACGCTTGAACACGTACTCCACGGTCTTTTTCTGGAAGTCTTTTAGCCCAGTCAATGCAGGCGCCGATAGAAAACGATTGCTAGGCATCGCGCGCCCCGGTCGTAGACTCAGAAACAGCCGATTCAAAAACCGACCAGAGATTTAAAAAGTCTTCGGGGACAATGGCATTCTGGCTACCCTGCGACAGATCACGCACCAGCCCAGAGATTTCTGACAACCTCTCTGGGTGACGGCTGTAGGTGCGGGTGAGCTCTTCCAGCAACGGAATGTCCTCCCCTGCTGCCAACCGGGCCAGCCATTTTGCCCATCCGGCGCCACTGCCAGATTCAAATCCGGATGCCGTATCATCGCCCAGCAAGAGCAGCAGGTAACGAATGAACCCGTCCTGATTGCTGATCACGGTTTGCAAGATGGCGGAGTCGCGCTCCTCCGGAATGCCCGTAACGGGAAGATTCAGTACAAACCGGGCCGTCACATCCGGATGATGGCTCTTGAGCTCAAAGGCAATGAGACCGGTCAGGGACGAGGCGGAAAACTCCCCAAGCCTGATTGGATCATGGGCATCGTTGCCTTTGACGTTTACCGAGAACTCTCGAGCAACGGTTATCGGCCATGCACTGGCACTGACGATCCCCTCAAGGGATGGAATTTTTCCGGTCAGCAGCAGTGTCCACAAGCCCTCCTTCGATCCGGGGTTACACTCGATAGCCAGCGCGACTTCAGACAACCGGGATCGTGCCCGCTCCACACAGTCTTCCGCCTCCTTGCGTACCGCATCGATCACCGTTTCCTTGCTTGTGTCGAAGTCGACCAGATATTCACCCAGACCGTCAGCACCAAGAAGCTCGTCGATGCCGCCAACTTTGCTCTTCTTGCCTACCAGACCAACCAGAATCTCAATATTCTTCGCCGCATTAAGCGCTGCATTGGTCGCATTTGCGGAACCCATAACCACATGGGTGTAATCCGAGTAGTATCGGGTCTCGAATAGAAAGACTTTCGCATGAAGACCAGTCGCAAGCGGATGCTCAGCGGTATCGTCTTCCTCGCCATCCTCGGTTTCGGCGGCCTCATCCAGCTGCAGGCAATGCGTGAAGAGTGCCAGCGTCTCCGGCTTCAAGCCGGAAAATGATTCCGGCCGTGAAATAAGCGCATCAGCGGCCTTGGACTGCTTCGCTAACGTTTGTAATACCTGGTCAGAGCAAAAGGGCGAAATGACCGCCATTCGATTCGCCTCGGGTGGCTCCCAATCAAACCCCTGCGTTCCCGGAAGATAGAAGGCCAGCTCATCGAAGCCGTCGGGGAGATCCCATTGAACCCGGTGTAATGCCTCTGCGAATCGGCGCGCTTGCTCGACGCGCCCTGCGGCCACTGATCCAGTCGCGAGGCCCGGCAGCATGTTGAAGAAATGCGCCAGCGGTTTATTTGATTTGGATTTTCGGCCTGCGATTGACCCTTCGAGCTGAAGCGACAGGTCCCAGGATTGATCCGTGGTCATATTCCTGGTGAGCACGACCAGGCGATACAGTGCACTGCTTTGATCCGGACTGACAAATCGAATGGCCCAGACTTTTGGGTGAAACACACCGCCGCCCGGGGCCGTCACCTCAACTACCATGTCCTCCAGAAAACCAAACAGTGGGTTTGGCCTAGCTATCTGAGGGACTTGAATTCGTCCTCGTTGCACATAGACCGTTATGCGCTTCGAGTACCTGCGGATGGCTTCAAGCACAGCCAGCGGATCAGGATCTGTCTGACCGTCCGCCGACATGAGCGCGAGGTAGACAGGCGCCTCAAGCAGTAACGCCGGGTCCATTGAAAAGGTGGTCGCAACAGCCTCGTCAAAAATCATTCCGGGTGGCGGGGTCAATGCCGAGGTATACAGGCTTCGGGAGTTTGGATTCAGCATACCCGCTCCCGGTTCATGCCCTGATACAAATCGTTCAAAAGCACCTTCACATTCGGCCAGCGGTAGACGAGTCTGCCGACCCCGGAATACCCACCCCACTGCTCCAGCGCCCTCTGGTTTCTGAACCGGGAGCGTGTACCTTTGAGTTTCATCTCCCGTCTTTTGATCAGGTTCAGGGCCTCGGCATTAGAAAGGAGGTCTTTGGGGGATTTCCGGGTATGGTCGATCCACTGTTGAACAAACGATCGCGTTTGCGGTGTGACGCTATGACCGTGATCGATGGTCAGCTCCCAGAGGCGGCTAACCGACCACGCACGAACCTCCTCCAGGGGAAAGCGTGCAGTCCATTCATCGAAACTGGCCTGATGCTCCGCCACAAGATCATCGTGGTTTCGAAGCCTGGCGAGCTGGACGTTGTACGACAGTGATGCCCCATGCATCACCTCGGAGAAGAGCCGTGCATGGGTCAACAGCTCTTTGTGCTGATCAGAAAAGCTGGCGTAATCAGGATGTGCCCATGGGGCATGAGTGTCGGCAGGCTCGCAGTGCAACACCAGGAAAGAGAGCAGGCTGTTGGGACAGGCAACCTGGATACGATCCCGGATAAACTCAGCTTCTTCCCGGGATAACGCGAAATCGACCTTTGCTGGAAATTCTTCCGGTGGCGCCGGCAATCGAGGATGCCAACTGAGCGTAGCCATGCGCTGCTCTTGATCGACATCGTCTCCTCTGGCCCTCGCGTCTTTTTCTAACGCCTTCAGGGTATGCCGCCTGCGATAGGCTTCGTCGATGCGCCGGTGATACTCATCCTGCGAAAAAGGCGTAAGGCGTATGCCCCAGATGCCGAGACCGGCCCAGTAGACAGAGCTGGGCAAGCGTTTGAGACTCTTCCCTGCCGTTTTTCCGAATACCCCTGCCAGATCGTCAGAATCCATCAACGGCTGGACCAGGTCTCTCTCCAGCAGGTCAGCCTGGATTGCGAAGCTCGCCGCGGGCAATCGCTTTTCTTCCAGGGAATGATAAATCCATGGCACGAAAAGCATATAACGAAGGCGCGTCTGGATCGTGCTGGTGCCGGGAAAGAGTTGGTCGGCAAAACTATCCCGCACGGAACCAAGCCCGAGCTCGTCACGGCTTTCCTTTTCCTGAAAAAGGGAAAGAATGCGAAGCGTGCGTTCTCTCGCAGTTGAGTCGTGGTCAATCCAGGCAAGCGTCGAGGCCATACTTATCCCTAGTAATACTGCCGTATATATCCGAACGCTTTGTCGAACAGATCCTGATCCTTGACCTGGTACTTCACGTAAATCACTTTGCGCAAAGCCTTCTGCACCTCACGCTCACCGGTCTTGGTCTCTTGCCAGCCGGGAAACCGAACCATGCGCACGATCTCATCGATATCGCCCACCAACCGTTCTACAACTACGGGAGTGGCCTCCCCCTTTACTTCAGCAAAGAGTTCAGTGAGCGCGGCCTTGGCTTTATCTTGCTCGTCTTCGGGATCAACTTGCTGTTCGGCGGCTACCACTTCCCTGGCCAACGTCAGTAATTCCTTGAGGAAATCGAGACTGTGGAGTAGCCCCTGTTCGTGGCGTTCGCGAAGTTTTTCTAGTCGCTCACCCAAAGCAACGAACTTGGGATTGCCCAGATGCTTACGAAGACGGGCGATGAGCTTGATCTCGATTTCCTTGGATTTCTTGTCCGGGTCCTTGGCATCGAGAAGCCCTTCGAGTACCTCGGCGTCCATTACCAGGGTGTCCAGATCGTCGCGCACCGTCTCCAGATGCACGTTCTCATGCACCAGTTCGATGGTCTTGGCCCCCAGGGCGTGCCAGAGCAGCTTGCCGTTGCCGCTTGGCGGCTTCACCGACTCATACACCTGGGTCAGCCACTTGTAGTCCTTTTCATAGGGGCCAAGACAGGGATCGGGAGACAGCGCCTCCCACAGACGGGATAGCACCGAATATTCCGCCGCGAACTTGTCCCGGGTCTCGTTATCCGGCAAGCAGTCCTGCGCCGCGATCAGCCCCTCGTAGCCGCCGACGGTGCGGTCCACCTCGGGGAAGAACGCCAGGCATCTCGCCACCACACCGGGCAGCTCCTTCTTGAGCTCGTCCAGATTGGTAATGACCTTCTGCACCGCCTTTTCATCGAAATCGAGGGCCGTGGCCACATCATCGAAGATGCCCAGGTAATCCACGATCAGGCCGTGGGTCTTGCCAAGGTAAACGCGGTTGGTGCGGCAGATGGCCTGCAGCAGGTTGTGATCCTTCATCGGCTTGTCGAGGTACATCACCTGCAGAATGGGCGCATCAAAACCGGTCAGCAGCTTGGAGGTGACGATCAGGAACTTGAGTGGGTCAATCGGATCGCGGAAACGGTCGAGGAGTTTTTCCTCCTCGTCCTTGGATAGTTTCCACTCTGCATACTCGTCCCCCTTCCCGCCAGCGGTATGCATGACGATGGCGCTGGCCTCCGGGCCGACCAGCTCGTCCATGGCTTTCTTGTAAAGCACGCAGCACTCCCGGTCGAAGGTCACCACCTGGGCTTTCACGCCGTTGGGCTCCACCTTCTCCTGAAAATGCTTGACGATATGCTGGCAGATGGCGCTCACCCGTGCCGGAGCCTTGATCAGCACCGCCATCTTGGCGGCCCGTTTGGCCAGGTCGTCACGATCCAGCTCGCTCAACTCATCGGTCATCTGGGAGTAGGCTTCGTCGATGGCGTCTTTGTTGATATGCAGCTTCACGTCCACCGCCTCGAAATGCAGCGGCAGCGTGGCCTTGTCCCGGATCGAATCCTGGAACGAATAGCGGCTCATATAACCCTGCTCATCCTCGTCTGCGCCGAAGGCCCAGAAGGTGTTGCGGTCACGTTTGTTGATCGGCGTGCCGGTCAGACCAAAGAGAAAGACGTTGGGCAGCGCGTCGCGCATCTTGCGCCCGAGATCGCCTTCCTGGGTGCGGTGCGCCTCGTCCACCATCACGATTATGTTTGATCGCTCATTCAGGCGACCGTCCGCTTCGCCGAATTTGTGAATGGTGGTAATGATGATCTTGCGGGTATCGGCCGCCAGCAGGCTTTGCAGTTCCTGACGGGTGGCTGCTCCGATCATGTTAGGGGTATCTGCGGCGTTAAACGTGGCAGTGATCTGGGTGTCCAGGTCGATGCGGTCCACCACGATCATCACCGTGGGGTTACCGAGCTTCCGGTGCATCCGCAGCTTCTGCGCCGCGAACACCATCAGCAGCGACTTGCCCGAGCCCTGGAAATGCCAGATCAGGCCCTTCTTGGGATAGCCCTTGACCACACGGGCCACCATCAGGTTAGCGCCTTCGTACTGCTGATAGCGGCAGATGATCTTGATGCGCCGATGCCTTTTGTCCGTGGCGAACAGGGTGAAGTTCTGCAGGATGTCCAGCAATACATGGGGGCGCAGCATGGAGCGAATGGCCCGCTGCACGTCTGCAAGCGTTCCCTCTGCCTTGTTGTCACCTTCATGCCACGGTCCCCAGATATCGATGGGCATTCGCACCGAGCCGTAGCGATAGCACTTGCCCTCCGTGGCAAAGGAGAGGACATTGGGCGCGAACATCTGTGGCACGCTCTGTTCGTAGCCGTTGTGGATGTCGCTGGCGCCGTCCACCCAGGTCACCGCCGGGCGCACCGGCGTTTTGGCCTCGCCGACCACCAGCGGTATACCGTTGACCAGCATAATGATGTCGAAGCGGCGGCCGCCTTCCTTAACCGGATAGACCCACTGGTTGGTGACCACGTAATCGTTGTTGCTGAGATTCTCGAAATCAATCAGCCGTACCGGCGTGTGTTCGCCGCGCTCGCCGAAGGGCATGGATTTCTCGCCCCGCAGCCATTCGGCGAACAGCTCGTTGGCCCGCACCAGGCCTTCGCTCTGCACCGACAGCGGAATGGTCCGCAGGCGGTAGAGCACCTCGTCGGCGCGGTCGGGCTGGGCCTTGATTTCCGGGTTCAGGCGGATGAGTGCGTCTCGAACCATCGACTCCACCAGCACGTCGGAGTGCTGACGGGGCAGCTCCTCGGCGGCCACGAAGCGCCAGCCCTTGATTTCACCGCCGTAGCTGGCGAGCTCCTCGGCAACCATGTTCGAAGTCACGCCGCCACATAGCGTGTCGAGAACCATCTGTTCGACGGTGTTTTCTTCGTTAAACATGGGCTATCTCCAAGTATGCCCGGCTAATCTGTTGCTTCAGCTCAAGTACTTCATCTCGATGTCTGATCAAGTATTGTTCTTCAGCATTAATCGCTTCGAGATGTGAGGCAATTTGTCTTTGGTCCTCAATTGTCGGTAGCGGCAGCTCGTATTCAGACAATTCCTGTCTGTTAAGCTTTGGAATGCCGGTCCTTACGGAGCGAGTTAGTGCGAAGGAGGTAAAGTGTTCGCCTAGCAGAATCGACAAAAGGAATCGAGCGATTATCCGATCAGGTAGGGGACGGAGTGCGTACATATCGGCACTGCACAGGCCATCAAATTCAGCTATGAATGCTTTGCGAAGATTCGGACGAATTTTACTGTAAACAACGTCTCCAGATTGGAATAAGTATTTGCCGCTAATTGCGTTTTGATCCTTGGCCGTCTCAATGCATATCAAGCGGCCAGTGCCTTGCTCGAGATGATTAGGCGCAACCAACGGCATTGAGCGATAAGGCTCTTCTTTGGGATCGACTTGACCAGAAACAATTTCAAAGCATTCAGAAAGCTTAGTTACCTTCCATTTCTTGGCCGCACCATTTGATGATAAACCCCGAAGATATGTCTCTCGTGTCTTCTGTAACTTCTCTGATACGTTAAAAAACTGTTCCAGCGCCTCATCCGCTGCCCACAAGATCGCGGCAATTCGCTTCTGCTCATTAAGAGGCGGGAGTGGGAACTCCTGCACTCGCAGCGTCTTCCAGTTGATAGTTGGTGAGAGAGAGCCCACCGATATTTCAATGGCCCTCTCCATGAACATGTCGGATTGCAAAAAGAACGGCAAAAACTCCGGCAAAACCATTTTAGGTTTTGCGCGGACGACCATGGCATGGGCCGAGCAGATGCCATCGAACTCCGCCACGGCCAGTTTGCGCTGATACGCACGGCGACGCCCGAAAATCACATCGCCCTTTTTGAAGGCCAGTTTTTGTCCGGTGACATCGGATGGGTGCCCCCACTGGCGCAGGTGAATCGTACTGGGATCGAGATGCTCCAGCCCGACATAGACATCCGTTTTGGCACTGGCAGGATCCACCCGTTCAGCAACGTTCTGGGCGACGTCGCCGAACTTCACTACCTTCCAGCTGGATTTTAGTTCGACCATGCATCACCCCCATACCGAGAATCCAAATTTGGAACTTTGATACATTGGTCCAGCTTTCTATGCAGCATGGAAATCAAGGTAAGATAATCAGCGGCGTCGGTTTCGCCCTGCCAAAGTATTTTGGGACCGTGTGCCAGCGGGTTACGGATCGCAGCTGCACATCCTTTCAGAAGCTGTGCAAAACCTTTGTGTTCTGATTTTTCTGTTTCAGTCTGAAGTGTGTTGAATACGAGGAATGGGTTTTCAACCGAGAAGACTCGGTCAATCAGCTTAGCGCCATCGGCTTCAACACCTGAAAGGTCACGAATCCTTTGAAACAACCCTTTGCAGGCTTCAAATACCGCATGGAAATAGTTGTCCTGCATCAGCTCTGGTTGGCAGTACTTATAGACTTCGGGATGAGTATTTCGGGGAGCCAACTTGTTACGAACGCCCTGCGCTCGCGATTCGGCTTCATCTAATGTTCTTGCTTGTGCTGTATACCTGAACTCGCCGTCCTTGCCATATTCAAGGCCATGCAGAATTAAGATCGCGTTAAGCTCACCGCGATGATGTTCGAACTCATCTCGTTTACCAACAAAGCGAGTTGGTACAAGATAGGATTTGACAAATGCAAGAATCTGGTTGGCGCTCTTTGTCGTAGCTTGGCTTTTCGAAAATACCGCATTGATTCTTCGCCACTTGGTGGATTCACCAGAGTCGTCAATAAGCCCGTTAGTTTGAAAGTATCGACTGATATCTGTTCCTGATCCTGCTTCGCCAAGCACCTTGGCAATAGCCTCTACTGAACCCGTATCAAATGGAGGGTGTGCGCTCATTCAGCATCTCCCATCATCTGTGCATCCTTAAGAACCTCGAAGAGGCCGCTCATCGACTCCCGCAGGGCCGTCGAGCTGTCCTGCCAGTTGGCAATCGCCTGTTTTAGGCTGACAGATTCGTCCGCCCCATTGCCGTTTGCGTTGTCCGCCCGAATGTAGAGCGGGATACTGAGGTTGCTGCCTTTCTCCCGGACTTCGTCATTGCTGACCACCCGGGCAAATCCGTCCTCGTCGCGGAACGCCTGGTAGGCGGCGACAACGCGCTGGAGATGATCGTCGGTAAGAAAGCTCTGCGCCCGCTCCCGTGTCACCTCGTTCACCGCGTTGATGAAGAGCACCTTGTTCCTGCGCTCCTTGGGCTTGCTCATGCGACAGATGACGACACAGGCTTCCATCGGTGAGTTGTAAAAGAGGTTGGGACCGAGGCCCAGCACGCACTCCACCACGTCGTGGGCGACCAGCTTTTCGCGCATGGCCGACTCTTCGTTGCGGAAGAGGACGCCATGTGGAAACAGGACGGCGCAGCGGCCGCTCTTGGCCTTCATGCTCTTGATGATGTGCTGCCAGAAGGCATAGTCGGCGCGGCCCTGGGGCGGGGTGCCGTAGAGGTTCCGACCCCACGGATCGGCGGACCAGGCATCGCGGTCCCACTGCTTGATGGAGTACGGCGGATTGGCCAGGACCACGTCGAACTGCATGAGCCGGTCGCCTTCGACATAGGCGGGGTTGGCCAGGGTGTCGCCCCGAACGATGCGGAAATCTTCGATGCCGTGCAGGAACAGGTTCATCCGACCTATAGCCGAGGTTAGCAGGTTGCGCTCCTGGCCGAACAGCCGCAGATTCCGCCATTCCTTATTCTGCCGCTTGAGATGGGTGACAGCGGAGAGCAGCATGCCCGCCGACCCGCAGCACCCGTAACATTCACTACTGGTGACAATGGCTGTAGGCCAGGATTTCTCTGCATTGTAGGCGATTTCCATTTTGTCCATAGGTTACCAATCTAAGTGGTGACATTTCTGTATTTTTGTCACCACCTTGTTATCCAGCCGTCATCACTATTGCTGACGTCAGGATGAGACGTTGCCATTAGTTCCGAGCTGTTTCACTTCATTGTACAAGCTATAAAGACGATGAGCAGACATATCCAGGATCGGCTCGTACATAAATGAGTTCAAATGTATGTTCTCTGGCGTCATCAGATTAACCTGATCCAATAAGCGTACTTTCTCAGTCTCGCCAAGATGTGTTTCGACATACTTATCAAACAGCTCTCGTGTCTGATTAGATTCAATACCGTCCACAAAAGCTTGATCGTTTATCTGTGAAATCATGAACTGCTCCGCTTTCAATCGGATAGCCATTGCCACAATAACTTTAGACTCAAGCTCTGGTGACTCATGCGCAGCGCCTGATAATTCGTCTGCCTTTTGAAATATCTTGTCAATCACACGTGATGCACCATCAGGTAGGATCAGTGAAGACTTATCTACAAGCACAGCACGATATATATCTTGTAATTCCTGCACCGTGATGCTTTGACTATTTGCCTTTATATGAAGCAATGATGTCAGTGTTAAGTAATGGGCATCGTGCCCACAGTATTCAGCAAGATTTCTAACAAATGGAATACTGGCAAGCATGTAATGCTCGTTTTGATGCATATCTCGTTTCCAAGCGACGAATACATCATTCTGGTACTTCTCAGGGTTAATCTTTATTTCTGTAGCTGTCTTAGTAGCCAGCATTCGCCGCTGACGTGCAACACGGTTCCTGCTTCCAATTATTCGTCCACCTACAATTCTATGGAAATCGAAGTTATGGGTAAGAATCAAAAGATAGAAATGTGATACTTGTGAAATGTCACGAAGATACTCAACGATTGCGTATTTGTTCTTATAATCGAAGGAATCGGCAATATCATCTATCACGATCAATACCGGTGCGCCCGCATTTTTTTTGGCTTCGATTTCAAAAAGAACATTCAGAATGTAAAGTGCGCGTTTCTCGCCTTGGCTCAACGTATCGAGCAAGGTTTCATGTTTAACTTTCTGCTGGCCACCTCGTCCATCATCAAAGTCGAATTCGATAGATGGAGCCGCATTGTTAAGAATGACATCATCCTGATTGTCCACCCTAAGCTTGAATGGCACAGAAAAACGCTTGTTGAATATATCGACAACGCCTTTCCAAATCGTTTCCTGCTGCTTCGCTTGATCAATGATGTGCTTAACTTTTTCCTGATTCGACTTGTAGGTTGACACAAGGTCATCCCAAACTGATTGGTGTGATTGAAGATAGCCTATAATCAGCTTTTTCTTGAAGCCCTTTACATCCTTATACTCCGGCAACAACTCTTGGTGATCTGAAATAAAATCTCGAAAGGCCTGAGTCTCTTTTGTGGTTAGCTTTTTATCGACCTTGCTAAATTTTTCTTTCAATTCAGGATTCTGAAAAACCTTATTCTGCTCTTCCTGTAGAATTTCATTCAAACGGTCTTTGGAAGTTACTTCTTGCTTTTGGCCATTGATTGAAAGATTGACGCTGTGAGATGCATCAAAGAAGCCTGTATCGGAGAGGCTTTTTGAAACATTCCCCGCTTTCTGGTGATTAAAATTCCTCGACAGAACCGCTGATTCGCTAATGAGCTTTTCATAGGTTTCCACATAATCAGTCAGCTCCTGATCGAAACTATCTGTAGCGGCGAGATCCAGAACCTTTTGATGAAAAAGATCTCCATATTTAAAATCTGCAAGACTGGAATAATCTTGCGCAGTCTGAAGCTTCAATTCAGACAACAGGTCAAGAAACTCCTTTTCCGGCCGATCGAATGCTTCACAGATCAGCTCCGGAATCGCTTTGTTCTGCTTTCCTGAGGATTTTGCTAACTCCTTTAATAGCAGGGCTCTTTTATCATCGACTTCTTTTAGGGTTTCGTCATAGTCACGCTTTAGGGCCTCATTAACCAATAGTGTAGAGACCTGCTTGGAGCTATAACTTTCGTCGTATGAATTAATGACCATTATCTGATCAGCAGTAACGGGTTGATCATTCAAAGTGACAAGGCGTTTCGTTGCTCGTTCAGGAAAGATAATGTCCTTTGACTGCCTATCTTCTTCAATGTCCTTCAGGGTCTTAGCCAGAGAAGTTTTCAATGTTCCATTGGGCGCATACAAAGAGCACACGCCGTCAATGCCATCAATTCTGGCGAAGTCTAACTCCTTCGCCAGCTTGTTTATGCCGTAACAGTTCTCCAGATCCAGCCCAAGTTTCATTCTGACTTCCTTTTCAAATCGTTCATTTCAAAAACTGTGAATTAACACTGCTCACGCATACCTGCTTGAAAACTCGTCCATTGAATTTGATACAGTAAACGTCACATCATCACCCAGTGCTTCAAAGTGAGCATAACCACATTTGATTTTGGCATTTTCCTCCGGGCGGCGTTCCACCGAGAAAAGCGTGCTCTTGGTTTCGACAACGAAATAGAGCTTTTCTTTCCCATCCTGTTCAATTAGCACCGCCCAGTCAGGGTTGTATCCACCTAATGGCGTATCAATTTTGAACCAGCCCGGTAATTTGGCGTACAGCTTAATATCGTCGTTTCGCTCGAACGCCGAAGCAAATTCCAGCTCGATATCGGAGTCGTAAACGACATGATCAAAAACGGACTTCTCGGCTTTAACCATGTTGTCTTTCAGATAACCAAACAATTCGTTCTGTTGGAATAACTCCTGAGCATAGAACTGATCATCACCAATTTTGTGGTACTTGATGCCATCGACGATGAACAGCCGCATCTGGCTTTTGATGATATTGGCGGCCTGTTCGATAAATTTCTGCGGATTGTTCTTAAAGGATTCCAGGCGGCCACTTTTATTGATAATGGCAACGATGGTGCGGCGCGTCAGGTTAGTCTCGTTCTGCAGGTAAGTGATCAGATCCGGTAAATCAAATGCGCGGGATTCGTATGTATTGGGAAGCTCTTGAACCAGAGTTGTATGCACGCCCCCCCTGTCAATCTCAGCTTTCGCTTTGCGGTACATAAAGCGAGCCTTGCCCACCTGAAGGTTAATTTTGATCTCTTCGGCGCACTTTTCGATCAGCGCGTTGGTATCAAAGTCCACGCGGAAGGTGGTTTTGTATTTAATACGATCCCACAGCGCCTGAAACTCAGGGCTCAGATACACCGCTTTGTTCAGGGAAACCTTGGCTTTGTCATCACGGTTCTTGATGTTCAGGTTACCGGATACTTTTTTCAGCACCGACACAATCTGTGCTGCATGAGGCTGAAATGCCTCAGGCAACGCCAGAGTACCGTTCTTTAACGATACTTTCAGGCTATCCTGCACTTTACCCTTACTGTCAATATGGCCTTCGCTCTGCAAGTGTTCCCACAACTGCTTCGACGCCTCGGTACCCAAGTATTCGTGATTGTGATCATCAACCGGCACCACGATATTGGCAAACAGGTGCTTTTCAACCACACCAAACTTGATGCCTTCTTCGTTTTCGATTTCCTTCTGCAATTGCTCTGCAAATTGCTCGTAGGATTCATTGGCCATCACGGTGAGGGTATTCACAGCAAAGCCATGTACCCGCTCGCCATCCTGGTTAACGCAGATGCGCAAGCCTCGACCGATCTCCTGGCGTTTTTTGATCACCGAGCTGGTTTCGTTCAAGGTGCATATCTGGAAGACATTAGGGTTATCCCAGCCCTCTTTGAGCGCTGAGTGAGAGAAGATAAACTTCAGCTTTGAATCAAAGCTCAGCAGTTTCTCTTTGTCTTTCATGATCAGGTTATAGGCGCTTTCATCGGCGGCAGTTTTGCCCGATGAGTCTTTCACCATCTCGTTGCCAGAGCTGTCTTTTTTCTTGTCGACAGAGAAATAGCCGTTATGCACACCTTGCGCAACCGTATCTAAATCGGCACCTTCAAAGAGCTGGCTGTACTTGGGTTTGCGAATGGCGTGATCGTATTCTTCTTCAAACATCAGGGCGAATTTACCCTTTTGCGGGTTACCGTCTTCGTCGTACCAGCGGTAGTTGGCGACCTTGTCGATAAAAAACAGGCTCAGCACCTTAATGCCCTGAGGGCGCAGGCGCACTTCTTTATCGAGATGCTCTTCAATGGTCTTGCGGATCTGCAGGCGTTTAAATTCATCCGGATCAACTTCACCCAATGCCTGGCCCAGTTTCAGAATGTCGGGCTTGCTGGTAAAGCTGATGTACTCATTGCCCTGTTCGCAGTATATATCTTCAATGATGTAGCCATCGTAGATGTCGCGGCCACCGCTGTACTTGGCATCGAGTAAATCTGCGCCGCTGGTAACTGTAACCACCTTACGCTTAATGCTGCCATTCTTCAGGCGAGCATCAATTTCGAGTTTGGCACTGATCGGGCTTTTCTTGTTGTTTACGCTGATCAACTTGATATAAGCCTTGTTGTGGCCGTCTTTGACATCAATGCCCGCTACTTCAATCTGCTTAACCAGCTTTTGCTCGTAGGCATCGACGGAATCCAGCTTGTAGAGCATATGGTGCTTTTCGACATGGGTCGCCGAATAACGCAGAGTGCACATGGGGTTAAGCGATGCTATGGCTTCTTTGCTCTTTGCCGTTGTATCCACACTTTGAGGTTCGTCAACAATCACAATCGGATTCGTCTGCTGGATAAACTCAATTGGCTTGGCACCAGTCATGCGATCATGAGCCCGGTGAATGATGTTGGCTTTGTTTTCTTTTTCAGGGTCAGTAAAACTACGACGAAAGGCGTCGATATTAATTACCATGATCTGAATATCAGGGCTGGTCGCAAAGCTACGAACGTCTGACAGCTTACTGGAGTCGTAGGTAAACGAATCAAACGAGACGTTTTCATACAGCTCTTTAAAGTGCGTCGCCGTCATTTCCAGTGACTTCTGCACCCCTTCTTTAATGGCAATGGACGGCACCACGACAATAAACTTAGTAAAGCCGTAGAGACGGTTCAGCTCAAACACGGTACGCAGGTAAACATAGGTTTTACCTGTGCCGGTCTCCATTTCCACCGTCAGGTTGATGCCGCTTTTTGAATCAAAATCTTCTGACGGCGCGAGACCATTTTTTAGCTGTATTTTGCGGATATTGGCGTGGATGTCCTCATCCAGCAGGCGTAGGCGGTTACCAATACCCAGGGTATCTTCCTGAGTGCCATGAAACAGCGAGCCTTCCTCCCATGATTGTAGCGGCGCTACCGTGAAGTTGGTCTGGCAGATTTCCTGACCCGCGAATACGCCCGTTACCGACTCAATCGCATCACGCTGATAATCCAGATTGGCATCGAATTGAATCTTCATGCTCATATTACAGGCTCCTTACGTCTTCAATACCGGCCTGCTTGAGAATCTGTACCGCGTTGGTTTTTACCACGTCGTCGGCAAAACCGGCGTCTTTGAAGACCACGCGCATAATTTCCGGGTTAAGTTCATCCTTCAACTTGGCAATGCCTTCGACCACCTCAAGGGAAATGGCATTGGACAAGCATATAATCAGCGCTCCCATACCAATATCGAACACCTTTTGACCGGAGATGCTGTGCTCCGTTATCGGCAGGGTCAGATCGAGTCCATATTTAAGCAAGATCTCGTAAAGGACATCTTCCTCACGGCGGTCTGTTTTGATATTGGAAATAAAGTCTTCGAGGGTGCGCTCCGTCATATCAAAGTCCACTTCCCAAGGCTTGATATTGGTGGAGTCGAGTTTGAAGACTTTAAAGCCAAGATCGCCTTGGTAATCTGGGTTTTCTTCTTTGATTTTGGCGGAAACACGTCGTATTCGCTCTAAACTCAGATCAGAAATTCTTTTGAATCCAGCAGCATACGATTCTTGAGCTTCATCAATAGCCTCAGGCAATTGAACCATAATGTATTTTCTTGTACCCATATCAGAAAGATTCAAATTTAAAACAGCGTGTGCAGTGGTAGATGACCCTGCAAAGAAGTCTAAGACAATATCCCTTTCTGATGGATTTGGAACAATTTGAATGCAGCGCTCTATCATTTGAATTGGTTTCGGAAAATCAAAATATTTTTTACCGCCAAATATTGCTCTCAGATCTCTTGCAGCCTTCTTATTCCCATCCAAATCGTTCCATAAAGGTGACGGTCTCTTTGTACGCCCTTCAAGATAGTATTTAACATATGGCCACCAGACCTCACGACCATCTTTAGATGTTTTTTTCCATAGGATAAAATCATCTTTTAATAAGCGCTCATAAGTAGTTCGCTCAAACCGCCAACAACTATCATAACCTCCAGGCCCAGTAGGGAAAACTTCATTACCATCAGGATCTAGGACAGAATAATACATATTAGGCCTATCTTCCCTCCGATCGTTACTGCCGGTTTTCCTCATTTGATCAAATGCGAACTTCCCCCTATCGTCTTCATTATCAAATCTTCTAATATCCTTCGGGGTTAATGGTAGCCCGCTTAAATCAACATCGGCATTCTTGGCATATGCAAGAATAAAATCAAACGAACTGCCTAGGCCTCCACTATCCTGCCCGGTCGTTTGCCCCGTCGCCCTGCACACAACCCCTAAATAGTTTTCCTCTCCAAATATCTCATGACTAATTTTTGTTAAATTTTCAAATTCAGAATTATCTATACTAATAAAGATAACCCCGTCATCTTTTAGCAGATTCCGAGCAAGCTTAAGCCGTGGATACATCATGTTTAACCAGTCGGTATGATAACGACCACTGGTTTCAGGGTTGCTTGATAAGTTTTTTCCTTCACCATCGACCTGACCGGTAATCTCTTTGTAGTTTTTGATGTTGTCCTTAAAGTTATCTTTATAAACGAAGTCTTTACCCGTGTTATAAGGTGGATCGATATAGATCATTTTCACTTTTTTGTGATAGCTCTTTTGCAGCAGCTTGAGCACTTCGAGGTTGTCGCCTTCGATAAACAGGTTCTGAGTGTTATCCCAATCGACAGACTCTTCTTTGCAGGGGCGCAGGGTACCGGTACTTGGGGTTTGTGCCAGCATGCGGGCTTTGCTTTTGCCATTCCAGGTGAAGCTGTAGCGCTCTTCACGGCCATCCATGTAGTTACCGAGCACTTCTTTTAAGGCATCGAAGTCGACTTTGCCTTCGGTAAAGGCTTCTGGGAACAGTTCTTTGAGTTTGCTGATGTTGTCGGCAACTATGTCCATGCTTTTTGAGTCCACTTCTGGGATGACGTTTTTCACTGTGTATCCTCTCAATTCTTTTGCTTTCGGCTTATTTCAGCTTCTGCTTACTGCAATTCGGTTTGATCGTTTGGTTAAAGGGCTTCAGCGATCTGCCTGAGCCGCTGTTCCTGCTGTTTAATCTGGGTATTCAACACAACCTGCTTGCTGAACTCAGCCTGCTTGATCTGGGCACGTAGTTTTTTAATATCGTTCTCGATACTGCGGTAACGGTTGAGCTGGTCTGCCTGGTGTTGGGCGGCTTCACCGCTGGCCAGATGAAAGCGCCCGGTGACTTCAGCACACTGAAGCGCTTGTACGCGGCACATAAAGGCTTGGTAAAACTGCCAGAAATTACTGTGCGGCAAGCTGGTAAAGGTCAGGCTGTTTATAAATTCCTGCCCGCTATCGGTAACATCACTTAACCTCAGCCAAGGGGATATCATAAGTTGCTCAATGACCCACTTCTCTCTATCGGCCTTGTTTATGCGTTTATCCGCCAGGCAGATAGCTAGTTGTTCGTTGGCGTGCTGTTTTTCGCGTACGTTTGAATCCGGATCGCCAGTTTCTTCTGTGCCGTTTTCTATGATTTTGCTTTCAGAGAGCACGAAGAAAATGACCGTCGGGTAAGGTATCGCCCGGTTAATCAGTTGGCCAATTCGTTCCGCATTTTTAGCGCTACTGAGTTCCACGACCAGAAAAGCCAACTCGCCATAGTCGCGCAGGTCGTCACTAAAAGGCGCGATATTGATGGTGCTGGGCTTTAGGGTGTAGAGCCAGCGGATTTTATCCACATCGTCTTTCAGAGCCTTTTTGTCTTTAGCGTCCAGATCAGCGTGCTCCTGAAACATCTTTTTGAACAGGGGTTTATTGAGCACACAGCTATCTGGCACGCTTAAGCCTGCCAGAAAGGCTTCGAATTGTGGCAAGCCTAATTCTGGGGTTATGTGCAGGTCAGACATCACCCTCTCCTTGCCCTCTGTTCCCTTTAAACTCATCAGCCTCGGTAGGGGCTGTCAATATCAGGTAGGACACCACCATAAAGTCTTCAATGCCCTGACTGGAGGTGGCGGTCAGTACGGTACCGCCTTTGGCAAACAGGCTTTCAATGCCTTTTTCTTCGCTCTTCCCAGCAATGCTATCGATGGCGACAGCTAATAGGTGCTGAAAGTGGCTCATATCACGCCCGTGGCGTGTGATGCGGTTTACTTCAGTGATGGCGAGTTGATCGGGCGCTTTGTGCTTAAAGGCTTCACGCTTGAGCAAATCGAGTATCTTTTTACTTTGGGTGAAGTTCAGCTCAACCACCGTGCTGCCTTCGGCATCAGCAGTCACGTAGATCAGGAAGTACGGTGCCAGCGGGTAGTTGTCATCGACCTGAACGGCTTCTTTACCACTGCGGATATTTTTCAGGCAGAAGATAGCGCCAGGTTTGATGCCATCGGCGGCCAGATCTTCTTCAATGCTAACGGCTGCATATAGCCCCAGCGGTGCTTGCTCCAGCGTTGCGAGTTGGGCCTTGTCGTTCATATAGCCTGACAGATCCATGCGGAAGTCATTGAGGGTGAGGTCGGTAATGGATACACCACCGCTCATGTCCTCCAGATCCACGACTGCGTCTTTAAGTTGCTGCAGTTGTCGGCGCCGGTATTCCAGATCATTCATGTCTTTGGCGCTTTCATCGCCTGTTCCGGTATCAATCAGGTTCTCTTCGCCCGTGGCGGAGATATCCAGCAACACCATGCGGCCGGAAACGCGCGCTTCCAGATTGATGTATTCATCCAGTTCCATATTGGGCCAGAAGTTAATCAGCTGGATTTGCGTGTTTTTACTGCCAAGACGGTCGATACGGCCAAAACGCTGAATGATGCGTACCGGGTTCCAGTGAATGTCGTAGTTGATGAGCGTATCGCAATCCTGCAGGTTCTGACCCTCACTGATGCAGTCGGTGGCAATCAGTAAATCCAGTTCGGTCGTGGCAGTTGGGTCTACTTTGCTGCGTTCTTTGGATACCGGCGAGAAGGCGGTAAGAATATTATTGAGGTCGGAACCTAAGCCCGTCATGGTGGTTTTATTGGTACCACCGCCCGTCACCAATGCACTGTGAATGCCTAATTCGGTATGCGCCCATTGCGACAGATGGGCATACAGGTATTGAGCCGTGTCGGCGAACGCAGTAAACACGATCACCTTCTTATTGCCAGGATTTAGCGGGTTAGCCACCTTGCTGGCAATGGTCTGTTTAAGCTGCTCCAGCTTTGCATCACGCCCTGCGTTCACACTTTGTGCTGTTTCGGCAATGTGGTTTAAAAATTCACGGTCGGCCTCCAGCTCCTGTCGGAAGCGGATGAGATCCATATCCTGCAGTAACACTTTGGTTTTATTGCCCACCATGTAAGTTTCCAGCTCGGTGGACTCCAGCTCAAAGTCGTGAATATCCTCGATATTCAGTTCGGTCAGTTCTTCTGATTCGTGGGCGTCAATTTTGGCCAGCAGTCGGTCGACCTGCTGAGCGAGCTTGGTGGCCGTCAGGGTGAACGAGTGAATGGAGCTTTCCATACGCTTGAGCAAATTGACGCGCATGAGGTGAATCAGGCTTTCTTCACGGTCAACCTGTTTGAATACCCCTTTGCCTGCACCCACGGCTTTATCGTAACGGCGGGCATATTCGGCTTTTTTGGCTTCTCGCACGAATTTCAGCGGCGAATAACCCGCCAGAGATAGCCGCCGAATGGTTTTGTTAACGTCTTTTAAGGGCGGAAACTCGCCGGAGGCGTCGATGTCGGCATAGATGTTTTTCGGTGGCAAGCGCGTCGGGAAGCGGCCGATATCTTCGGTGCCGTAGTACTTTTCTATGTGTTTGCGGGAACGGGCAATGGTAACGATATCGAGCAGTTTGAAGTAGTCAAAGCTCATAATGTCGAGCAAGGCTGCGGTGGTACGCTTTTCGACCGGCTCACTGACCCACTGGTTAAACTGCTTTTGAGCGCGCCGCAGAGTGGATTCAATATTTTTGATACCCTGTTCGGCAAAGGCATCATCCCGACCTTCCGTAATGAAGGCGACCTGATTTTTCAGATCGTTCATGCGATTGTTGACCGGCGTTGCCGACAACATCAGCACCTTGGTTTTCACTCCTGAGCGGACAATGTCGTTCATCAGGCGCTCATAGCGGCTTTTACCTTCCGCCTTGCTCGGTGTGTTACGGAAGTTGTGGGATTCGTCGATGACCACCAGGTCGTAATTGGCCCAGTTGAGTGTCTCCAGATTGATTTCGCCCGAGTAGCCTTTCGGTCGGGTCAGATCGGTATGGTTCAGTACGTCGTAATTGAAGCGGTCTGCAGCAAGCAGGTTACGCTTGTCGTTGACCGTGTACATGGTCCAGTTGTCACGAAGCTTTTTCGGGCATAGAACAAGCACCCGATCGTTACGCAGTTCGTAGTATTTGATCACTGCCAGGGCTTCAAAGGTTTTACCCAAACCCACGCTGTCGGCAATGATGCAGCCGTTATGCTTTTCGAGCTTGTCTATTGCACCCAGCACACCATCTTTCTGGAATTTGTAGAGTTTGTTCCAAACCAGCATCTCTTTAAAGCCGGTTTTACTACGTATGATGTTGTCTTCGTCGATGTCTTCGAGGAAGTCCTTGAACAAATGAAATAGCGTGAGGAAATAGATAAAGCTGGCCGGTTGATCGGCGGCGATGGTATCCAATCTGGCGATGAGGTCATTCTTAATATCACGAAGACTCTGTGCATCTGCCCAGACATTATCAAACCACGTCAGAAGCTGCCGGGTGCTCTCTGGATCAGACAAGCCCATGTTCATGTGCAGGGAGTCGGAGCGCACGTCGCCGAGCCCGGTTGGGCTGAGCGTGGCACTGCCGCTGATGGCAAAACTTTGCTCGGGCGAGCCTGTTTGTTCGGGTACGCCTTTTTGTTCAGGTACACCCAGGTGAATAATGTTCTGCCCCGGCTGAGGCCGCACACTGGCTTTCACTTCAGCCTTGTTTGCCAGCCATTGCGAGAACTCGCTGGCGATGCGTTTTTGTTGCAGCTGATTCAGCAGGCGAACGTCTGAATCAGAACCCACCAGGTTCTGCAGATTGAGCGAATCCCATTCACTGAAGATGATCCTTGCTGACTCCAGCTGCTTCAGCTCGTGCTTCAGCGAGGCAAAACCGTATAGGGTAAACAGGCTCGACAGAACAGAGAGCCTGGAGCCAGAAAAGGTGTGTTTTTTCAGTTCGATACCAACGTGGCCGCTGGTTTTGTTATCCAGTAACACCCCGAAATTCCCTATTATTGTCTGTCATTTTTTTGTTCTTCTATCCACTTTTCGATGTCTTCACGTTTGAAACGCCAGGATGTGCCCACTTTGAAGGCAGGTATTTTCGCTGACGTTGCCATACGGTAAACAGTTCGCTCGTTGAGCTTGAGGTACGACGCGACATCCTTGACGGTCATTATTTGCTCACTCATTTGCGTTATCCGCACTCTGTTGAGGGTAATGTTTTAGTGTCGAAATAGTACAAGGTTGTCGCCTAGTGAGCAATATTATTACCTGCTGTCAAGCAAATAGAAGTCGTCTAGGTCAGGGGGGCAATGAATAGGAATTAATACCAAGGGGTAGCGTACGTCTACACCCATCGAATTAGCTCCCGGACAGGGACATCGTAAAAATCTTGAGTAATGCGGTTCTGGATACTGTCATCGTCCAGGTACTTCGCCAGCTTGTTCACGACGCTTACCGGGTGCCGTTTCAGTTCAACGGCTATCTGCCGAACAGTGCAGGCATAGTCGATCATGTCGTAAAGAACTTCTTCGTCTGCCTTGCTCCAGGTTTTTCCGAAGTTCTCCGGGAATTGAAGTTCGCCAGTCAGGTATCGGTGATAGAAGTCTGACAGCTCCCCCATAAACACCTCTGATACGCCCCTCTCCTGGGTCAGGTGCTGGTATCGCCCAGATCGGGGCCACAAGTACCATCGCCGCCCTTTGAATTGCAGTAGATACTTGTATTTGCTCAGTTTTTTGCAGCTTACTCCGGGGTGATTTCGTATCGCCTCCCAGTATTTTTGCTTTTTGTCGTTCCACATATGCTTGTCCATAGCCCGGTCGATTGGGTTAAGACTACCGCAGAATAGCAAAAATGAGCGATATATCCCGTGGTGATATATCCAGTGCTTGGTGATAGTTCTGTCTTTTGGGCAGAGCAAATATGAAAGATCCAAGACTGATCGCTTTTGGCGAGAAGGTACGCCAGATACGGAAGGAAAAAGGCCTTTCGCAGGAAGCGCTAGCGGATCTTGCTGGGATAGACCGGAGCTATATGGGACATATCGAGCGCGGCGACCAGAACATCACCCTGACGAAGATCTATCAAATCGCTGACGCCCTGGAGATTCCGGTCGTAAATCTCATTTCTTAGCAGATTCAGGCCCACGCCCTGTGCCAGCTGTTCACGAGGGCTTCTTCGAATTCGAAATGAAGTGAACATTACTTGCCGGTCGCTGAGCTTGTAGTCGCTGGTTCTCAAGTGTCAGTTCCAGTATCCGCGATTGTGCATCCAGCAACTGCCCCAGGGCTTTATCTCGCTGCTCTTCCAACGCCTTAACCTTTTCCTGGAGATCCCGGTTCCTCGATCTTTGCGCAAGCATCATTTGTCTGGGAGATTTTTGCGGTGCTTCATCCTTATGGCTTTCTATCCAGGCTTGAATATCCGCAACCAGCTCAGGAAACCTTGCTCTGCGAAGGGCGGAAGGATCTACCCCGGCTTCTTTGGCGACATTGTTCTGACTGAGTGGCGTCCCTTTCGGCAGAATATCTGGTTTGCCCACCTTGAGGCGTTCGAAAGCCTCCCTGAATTTCAGTTCGGCCTTGCTGACTTTTCTTGGTTCAGTTGCTTTCGATGACATGGATTGCTCGCTCTGCGGATTCTAATTGCGCTTGTAATGACTCATACAAAGGGGAGTCCGGCGCAGCGTCACTGATTTGAATGGCAATAACATTTTTAAGCTGTTTGATCATGGGTAGTTTGGCTTTATCCAACAATGCCGATGCGCACGGTGTGTTACCACCAAACCCCATGCAGGAACTGATATTGCTGATCCCTCCAAGGGGGCAAGGCGGGCCGGAATTGGCGCAACCACCAAGGAATGTTTGACGGTAACTGATCCGTCCTGATTTTGCGGCTTTGAGCAATTGCTCATGGTCTTTCTCCGATATTTCAGAGAGGATCTGTTGCTTGCGCTTCTCACCGTGTGGCGAAACATACTGATCAGACTGGAGCGCTTTAAATTCCCGCACCATTGATTGATACATCTCACGCAAGTAATAGGCACGAGCTTCGTCATTCAACGGTTCTTTGAGTCGGTAGTAGTTTTTTCCGTAGTATTGGCTCATGGCGCGTGAAGCATGTTTCAGCTGGTACTGAAGAGACGCTTCGGTCACCAATCCACTGGCCAGCATATTAACAGCACCGGTGCGTCGTAATTGATGCCAGGCAAGGGGCCAGACTTTGCCGACGGCAAACTTCTCTGGATCAAGGCCAAATGTCATTCTGTTGGCCATTTCCAGATCGGCTTCGGTAATCGTCAGCTCCTTGTCATCAAAGAGTTTTGGCCACAGGTTTTTTGAGATATCACCGTACGACCGAATCTTTTTGTACTTTTTGCTATCATGAGCCTTTGGGCATCGCGCACTCCATGGCTCATGTGGTAACGACTGCAATAATGGATTCTCAATGTCTTCTTTTGACAGCGTTATGAATGGATTTTCTTTTGCGGCCTTCAACCTCATAAATGCCACTGACTTCATAGCTTTCAGGGCAACTTCCACAGAGGGTGAAACAATCCATCGAGCATCATTATCTTCGATGGTTTTGGTTGTAACACCTTTAAGTATATGGATATCATCGCCAAGTTGATCACGTTCAACCTCGTGGCAATTTGATCGAAGTTTGGCGCCTTCTTCGATGCGCATCAATGAAAAATTCAATATGTAGGCTAGTCCGACATTACTTATTAATGTCATATACGTAGAAAGCGCTCTTATCCCGGTAGCCTCATTAAACAATACCCAACGGTCTAACAAATCAGATATTCCGTATTCTTCGGCGGTATCCTGAAATGAACCGTAGAATACTTTTTTATTTCTCCTTTCCCCTTTTAACCGAGACGTTCTAAACGGTCCATCGACGCCAAGGCCGCCAAATGATTTCGATAAATCGCCTCCCGCATTCCGTGCATACGCTGACAAGCAAAAATCATAGCAGGTCTCAACTTTTTCTTGGTGATGCAAAAAGTCATCTAGGCATTCTCGAAGCCGAGATGCCTGATAGCTCCATATACGAACAGGAATATAAGCTGTTTGCGTTGAATCGTTTCTTGTAAGAATACTACTGAGTCGTGCTATCTGGTTCTCATCGAGAATTGAAAAACCCAGCTTTTCCTTTGCTATCAACAATGAGTGAAGGCAATCAATCAAGCGGTGCGATCTCTTTCGGTAATAATTGGATAGCGACTCAATTACCTTGGGGTACTTATTAAGCTCTGTTACCAAAATGCCTGCATCTGTACATGCGACAAATAATGGCTTAATTGTTTCAAATCTATAAACCAGCGCCCGTGCGGATCGAATAGCGCCTTCACCCCAGATCCACCATGCCACTATTTGCCGCAAGAGTTTTGCATTCGTTGGGCTAACCCTTTTTCCCTGTCCTGGCCCATCCCCAAAATGAATAGTCAGCGTATGGCCAGCCCAGGGGGACAGATCCCACTTAACATCACCGTAGAAAGATACAACACTGCCACTTGCATTTATCACCACTGGAAAATCAGGATCAGGCGGCCAGGTATTAGGTTTGAAGTTGCCAGTATCCGATGTTGTAAGCGGGGACTGTATCTGCAACCCAGGAAAGTTTGCCAAACTCATGCAATCACCTCCAGCAATTGAATGTGTCCGATCCAATTCGGGTGATATCGTCCAGACCTTACAGCATCCTTGGCATCTTTAACCCAGATAGCTCGCACTTCATTCCCTGAAGCTATTGCATTAAGTTTTTGATTAATACGTTCTATTACGTAATAAGCTGGATGCGTTTCTTTATTCTCAGATGGTTTGTAAAGGTTTGTCTCTAAAATTTTTATTCTTGCGTGCGATGCCAGTTTCCAGCAATAGTCTGCATTCATTATATCCCTGTGTTTTGAGCAAAATAGGCAGCCTTCAGGACTTATACAATCCGGCCTTGGCGCTTTTTCAGAAATGCCATCAATAGGCAATGGTTTATGGCCATTATCAGTGCACAAACCTGGTCCTGGTGGTATAAAGCTTGGGTCTACGGCTTTGTGAAAATTGAGAATTTCAATCGACGCTTTTTGATGGTGTGGCCTTTCATAATCACGAAGTAAAACAGCCTTGTCATGGGCCATTTGTTCAGCAGTCAAGTCAAGATCATTACTTCTTCTTAGCAGCCAGTTTACTCTGGTTTTACGCAAATCCTGAGGGCCGAAAAACTCGATACCAGATCGCTTAAAAGCTCCTCTCGCGGTATAGAATCTTATTTTTGAGTCTTTCGCAGGGATAATCCCCCTGTTTTGCAAAGGGAATAGCCGCGTATCAAATTCAGACAGTCCAGTATCGTCTAGCCATTGCAGGTATCTCTGAAGATGTTCCTTATATGATTTAAAGCAACGAAAAACAGCTTCTCCACTACGCCTACCTTTATAAACTCGAAACACATCCAAATCGTCGCCGTTTGACTTCCAGCGATAGTCCTCCCGCTGGATATTCGCTGCCTGCGCAGAATTCATACCCGTTTGGGCAATGAATATCAGTAGCTCTGATTCAATTCGAAGATTAACAATTCCTGACCTTTTATGTTTATCAAACAGGCTTTCATCATCACTCATCGGAGCTCGTGCTCGCACTGCATTTCGTCTGACGGTGTTATCTTTAATAGAGTTAACATCCATATATGGATCAAGCAGGTTTCCTGCTAAGAGAATTGTCTTATCACTATCTACCTCAATGAAAATTGGAAGAGGACCTCTGACGGTTGTGACGTCCAGTTTGTCACATATGATTTTTAGTGCATTTCCAAACTCAAATGTTTTTCTGAGATTTTGCTTGTCTGCTTGAGTCGATAACACCCTTTTTCTAGGGTTTGGTCTTCTCATTCGTGTCTGAAGTAGCAGATGTGCTCCAGGCCTGGAACCCGGCATTTTTAAGGCCGCTGCCAACAGATTCGCTATTTTTGTCACCTGACGATATGCATGCATTTGAGAAACGTCTTTCTTGACTTGCGACCGGAATATTTGATATTCGGACCAAGCCTTGAAAATATCGACTACATTTTCTTTGATTAAAGCCTCACTTTTATCATCTGCCCACGCATAAAATCGGTGGAGAACTTCCAGGTTAGATATGATCAATGCCTTGGATCGTCCTTTTTTTATCAATGTATCGATCGCCTCATGGAATGCGCATACCAAAACTAATCGACCTTTTTCAGGGGGATCGAGTTTTATCTCATGGATCATATCCATTGCTTCTTTGCGTGGCAGAGATGCGGCACCTTGATATAAGAGTATTTGTAAATCCCACGGTATTTGATGAGTTCCAAAAGATAAATCAGGGAACGTAAGATCTAATTCATCCATTGGCACGCCCTCTAGCCAACCCCATAAAGGCTTCTGAGAATGCATCCGCAGCATCTGCCATTGCTTTGTTTGCTTCAATAAACTTGATGTATTTCATCGTTGTACTTTCATCTCGGTGCAGACATGCCTCCCTTACAAACTGGATGGCATCACCGACTGGCATAAATTTCAGTGCTACACGCATTAACTCTGTAGCAAAAGTGGCTCTTGTTCGATGGAAGTGAAAGCCGCGCATCACTTGCAGCGCAGACCTTTTACCGAATGACCGGAGACGAGACATTTCCACATTAACAGCCCGGCTATCATCTCCGCTGTACGAGTTGCCATAGCGAGTAAGGAATAACAGATCCTGATCTTCGGGATTCGATAACATTTGGCGCTTCAGCCGTCTCGTGCTCATGGAATAGGCAATAAGTGTTTCGAGAAGCTCCTCTGGTATTGGCACTGAACCGGAAACACCAAACTTGGTTGAGACCGTTGGCCTAGCACCAGGGCCGACAGCTAATCGTTTCCAGCCGACTTCTGGAACCAGTGTTGCGTTGAGAAGAGTTTGGACCTTCAAATCGGTAATTGAGCCAATGCGCAAACCCGTGAAGAAACCAATGCGTAGCATTAGCGAAAGCTCTTCAGTTGCGCTGCGATCTGCCAGCGCGAGAATTTCTTTCATTGCTGAGACAGTTACTGGGAGAAGGCCATCCTCAAGCTGTATGGCCCCAGCAACCTTTCGATTGGGAATGGCAAGGTCTGTACTGGCAACTCGCATGGTATGTTCGAGACCAAAAGGATTGGTTAATTTGATTCCAACAAATCTCTGCTCCCACATTGGCCATTCTGGTGAAATTAATCGACGCGATTGTGTCCATTTATAGAAACGGATGACTGCTGCCATTCTTTGCGATGCAGTACTTGGAGCAAGCTCACCGTTATTTCTGGCGGCAATAAGTGCTCCGCGAAAGCGAATCAGGCAGCGCTCACTTTCTCGTTCTGGGAAATGCCACCATTGAACGGACTCTGCTTCTAACCATTTAGCATAGGCAAGCAGGTGGGTCATATTGGATCGAACAGTTTTGAGATCCCGTTTTGATGATGTTGCTTGATCCAAAGCCCAAAGATTAGCTTCTGCCCAGGTTGAATTATCTTCCCAGACTATTTGGGGAAGATTTTTGATAGGTTTTCTTTTTAATGGAGTCCACTGTAACGAGCCGTCCGATATTTCTGCTCGATGTGGCTGGTAGTTGATTTGCTCAAGGCTGGCCATTCATTTCCCCCCTCGACAACTCAATGCCGTTCAGGAAGGAATAACTTCTGAGCATGGAGCGGTCTAATTTGTCACCATTGAAGCATGTATGGTGTGCGATTAAAACTTGGTATGTAACGTTTGCCGCAGGCCGGGTCGTAGATGGTTTCCCCGGCCTTGGGCGCAAGGATGCGAACCATCAACGCGACCACGGAGCGCGGGGTATAGAATTCACCGGCCTTCTTATTAGTGAGGTCGGCAAATTTCTTGATCAGGTATTCATAGGCCTGGCCGAGAATGTCCGCCTTGCAGTGCTCATTGCCCAGGTTAAGCGACGAGAAGTGCTCGATCAGGTCCTTGAGCAGCGCATCCGAAAGGCGGTCTTTGTTGGTCCACTGGGCATCGCCGAAGATGCCGTGCAAGGTGTCCGGGTTGGCCTGCTCGATGCTGCGCATGGCCTTCTGTAGCGCATGCCCGATATTAGCGCTCTTGCCCCGGACATCCTTCCAATGGCAGCCTTCCGGAACCTGGAACCGGTGGTTCTCCGGGAACTGTGCAAACTCCACATCGCCGTCTGACTCTTCCAGTGCTACGGCATACTCCTCGTCATAGGCGTCGGAGAGCCGCTTGAAGAACAACAGCGGGAAGATGTAAGTCTTGAAATCGGCCGCGTCGACAGGTCCACGCAGGATGTTGGCCGCCTCCCAGAGGTAGGAAGTAACGGCGGCAATTCCAAGAACCTCGGGTTTAACACTCGCATTTCTAGATGCCACTCATTTCACTCCGCATATTCTTTTTGTTCGTAGCCAGGAGCCAGAACCAGATTCTTGACGCCATATAGGGCCTGTGGATTTGAGAGCCATAGGTGGTACTCTGCCCCCTCAAGCTTGTGATCTTTTGTGCAGTCCACATTCCACCGTCTCAGCACATAGCCGGCTACGGCTGCACGGACATTTACTTTTAGCCCGCCATCCCGCATCGCGTAATCCATCTCAATGGTTTCGGGATGTCGAAGGTTTGGATGCGGTACCAAATTCATTTCAACAATTCTGTTCCACTGTATGTCGGCCTCCCTCGATTCGTGCTCTTTAGGCTCGCCATCGACGATGACAGGGTCGGCGATTCGCGTGACCACGAAATCAATGAAGTCCTGGCGATTGCGATCGAAGGCTCGCACATGCCAGCGCAGGCCGTTGTCCACCAACACAAAAGGAGCGATTTCGCGCTCACTTAAACCGGATTGGATGGAGCGATACTGAATCCTCACCAATTTGTTGTGGTAGATCGCTCTGGTGAGCACGGCCAGCACCGGCAATATCGGTCGGTTGAGCTCCGCAGGCGTCTCGCACCGCACCATAGGTTTGTGACTACCTATGAAATCCTCGCCGAAGCCTTGCGAAAGTGCCGCAAGCACTTGAGGTGGGGAGTATTCGAACAGGGGTTTGAAGGACTCTGACTTGACGTAGGACTTCAACTTGGTGTCGTAGTCCAGATTGGCGGGTACCAATTCTCGATACAACGTGATGTCGCGCGTGGCCGCCGCCTCACCGATTCCGAAGCGGGCAACCAAATCACTACGGCCGATCTCACCTAGAAAGTAGGTGCGAAAGTCGATATGCGACAGGCGCTCTTTTTGCGCCTGACTGATGTCTGACAGCTCCACCCTAATCTATCTCCCCTAATCAAGGTGTTGAGCATTTTGCACTAATTTGACTTTATATAGTAATACTTTCGACTATGTTACCTATTTTGGTCTGTTGACATCATCATTTTGGTTAGTATATTCTCCCGTCATGATCAAGGAATGCCTTTGATCCCCCACTGTTGAGGAATAGATAACCATGGCGACAAATCCCCCCAAGGGCGATGGCCACCGCAATGGCGCGGTTCGCGGCCGCTCCCAAACCAAAACCCCTTCTGGTCACTATGTGAAGCGCGATGCTGATACCGGGCGTTTCATGGACGTAAAAACTTCCAGTAAAGGCCCGTTCAAAGGTGTGAGAAAAGAAAAGTAAGAGAGGCCCGACTAGTGATTGATATTTCATTTGAGATCAACGGGCGAAAGGTATCGCCCGGAAATATGGGCAATGCCCTGGAATCCGCCGTTTTGAAGTCCGTGCAGGAGTCGATCATCAAGTCCGTTGGCTCTGCACGATGCTCTGAACATGGGCAGAGACCAAAGGTCAAAGTGAAGGGCCGCAATCTTGACTCGCTAAGCTTCGAAGTCTCTGGATGCTGTGACCAGCTGATTGAGGCAGTGAAAAAGAAGCTCAAATAGCGTAATCCGCAGTCGGAGTCTGCCAATGAAAAGCTCCACCCGCATTTTCGCCGTTCTCAAGGGCAGCATCGCCCTGTTCCTGACCGCGGTAGGTATTTTATTCAGTTCTGATGACGACGAAAGTGATGACCGCCCCCTTGGCGAAGGCTCGGACCGATTTGGCGAGCACAATTTTCGTACTGGTCGCATGGATTCTGGAACCGACCCAGACGGTTGGTATGAGGAAGATTTGTAGCAACCCCTTATTTTTTCATTCCTTTTGAAATCGCCATTTTGCCGATGCTGCCACCCTGCCGTCCCGCATCGTCAGCAGGCCTCGCAAGCGGCGACGTGGCAGCTGTGATGGATCGGCCGATATTCACCCCCGCCCACGCCATCATCCCACTCCACAACAGCGGCAGCCCCAGATAGAGACTGGTGGTAATCATATTCAGCAGCATGCGTTTGGCATCGTGTTCGCCAGGGTTGGCGAAGATCTGCAGGAATACATTGACGTCGGGATACATGGACAGGATCAGGTTTTGATCCACCCACATGGCCAGGTACCAGAGCACTGTCCAGAACTTGATAGTAAAGATGGCCATGCCGCCCACCACCATCATGGCAATAGAGTAGCGGGACAAAACCACCACCAACGGCAGCAGGGCATAGATGCCCAGCAGCATAATGGCCTGCACCATGGGCAATGATTGAAGTACCGCTGTCATGGTGACGGAAAACAAGGCCGATGCGGTAATCACACCGCCGGTCGCCAGTCCGCCTTTGACGATGGATCCGGCGGTGCTGACCAACCCTGCTCCGGAGGCGTTGTTGGCGATCAATTCATTGCTCGACCAGGAGGGCGGCGCGTTGGTGAGTACGGTTTTGGCGACGGTGTCGTTTTGCTGTTCGCTCGCCAGCGCGGGCGCGATAGCGACTAGCAGGCCGGAGAAGCCGGCCGAGGTGGCATCTGCCTCGTTGATCAGCTTCTCACGCAAGCCAATGGCGCCATCTTCCCACCACTGTTTGCAATAGGGTTTGCCCCAGGCCGGTGGAGCGGCGGCGTCATATTCCGTGTCTCTGGCCGCAATATATGCCCAGCCAGTGATTGGGCTTGCCGGGCGCAGGGTGTCGTAATAGCCAGAGGTGTCCCGATAGACGTGGGAGCCCATCCAATCCGGGTCGTCGACCCCGTACGTGGTGAGCATGCCATTGATGGCCGCTGTACTTGGTCGTTCGGCCTGGTATTTGGATCGCGCCGGAATGTAGCACTGGCTGAAGAACTCGCTTACTTCCTGCCGGAGGCGTGGATCCGCAATGGTGGCTAAATGCGCCTGCTGCTCGAACGTCCGCATATCCGCCACGGTCGGCAGGCCTTCGACAATGGCGTGATTCAGGCCCGAACTGAGTGCGATCACGCCGTACCACCAGACGGGAACATTGACGGCTGCAGCGGTACCGGTGAAGCCGGTGGTGCCATAGGTGCTTTGGGGGTCAGCTACGGTCGCGGTTGCTGGTGTCGGGTCCAGTAAAGTCGGCGGTGGTGAATAGGACAAGGTGCCGGCATTGAGTGGCGTGAGCGCAGCAGGTTGCCCGGCCAGCACCACCACCAGTAACGCGATAAACAGCTCGATCTCCATGCGCCGCAGCGAGAGGCCGCTGGCATGACCGACCTCACCGCCCTGCGCTGGTTCGCGCCAGTTGTCGATCAGAATCCCCAGGAACGGCAAATAGACAATGCCGGTACCGACCAACACATCCCAGAGAATGCCGTAGAAGGTCCAGCCGAAAAGGGAAGTAAAGAGTTCCAGATAGCTGTCGACGCTCATGGCACTGCTCCAACTGCCAGGCTCACTGCCTTTACCAGCACCCGCTGCCCTAGTACCAGTTCCAATACCACCAGCCAGGTGACGGCGCGCCAGCGCATCTCTATAAGTGATGCAACTCTGTCGTGGCTGATCATGCCCATACTCGCTAATCGGTCGACGAAATAGTTCCAGCTGACTGCAAGAAGGGTGATCGCTGTCCAGCGAAGGAGCATCAAGGTCATCCGCCAGACATCGAGACTGTGCTGGACGGTTTGCACGGATTCAGTCTGTAGCCGGTGCATGAGTAGAAAACCGACCAGCCCTGTCAACAGGGCAGCCAAGGTAGTCAATAACAGGAAGCTTTTTCGCTTGGCCCGGAGGTTATTGAACACGTCCACCTCGCAGTGGGTTGGGATCGAGGGTTGGTACTTCCGGCACGGTCAGGGAACTCTGTCGTCTCGCCGCTGCTCGTTCGAGTAATGTGGTCACGGTGTCGGACACCACTTCTTTGCGCACCCGAGTTTCAAACAGCAGGTTTTCGATTTCTTTATCGAGTTCGGCTATCGAGGTGTCGGCGTGCTCGCGGGCGACTTCGGTGGCATAGACTTCGGGCACCTGCCGCCCCGACAGCAGCAGACGCCTGGCGTACAGTGCTTTTTCGACCGTGCGCGCGGTGCTGATCTCGGAGACCAGGCGGCCCATGATCAGACTCTGCTCTGAGGCCGGCATCTCGCGGATGGCTTCGATCACTTGGCGGGTAATGGCAACGCCGGGTGCGGTGATCTGCTCTAGGTTGGTCAGAGTGAGTGGTGTCGCGCCACTGACCAGGTTCTGGATCTCGGTGGTGACGGTAGCGGACTCCTGGTAGAGCTTGGGTAGCAGCCCCGTACCGGGAATGCTGTCCTTACGGCAGGTATCGCAGGTAGTAACGATGTTCTCTCCCACCACATCCACTGTCCAGTCACGCGCGTCAGCCGGAGATGGCCAGATCTCGGATAAACGGGTCGACGACGCTGCCGGTACCGGGCTTGCATCAGTGACGGCACGATTCATATTGATGTTGTAACCGGCCTCGACGAGATCGCCAGTGAACTCCAGCACCGGTTGCCCGCTGCCACCGGCCTGCCCGCCGATCCAGGGCACACCGTTATCGCCATTGGAGGACTCCACGGTGGTTTTAGCGGTGACGGCATCGTTGCCACCGACACCCATCTGCACCTTCCAGTCATTGCCCTTGGACAAGGTGATCAGATCCGCGTAAGGGTTCTTGCCCTTGGCGATTTCCGCCTCCATCTGTTCGCATGATTTGGTGGCCAGCTGCATGGTTTCTTCAGCTTTGATCAGGGCATTTTGAAAGAGGTCGTACAGGCCGGGATTGGCCCGCTGCAGTATCAGAGCCGGCAAAGCTGCTATGGCGCTGGTGGCGGCCGCCGTCATCGCGTTCATCATGTTGTCGACGCCGGCACCGATGTCGTTCAGGGTATTGGTAACTGCCGCCACCGGATCGAACTTGCCGCAACTGTATCCAAGCCCTAATTGGGCGGATCCACCCAGAGTGACGGAGACTACCGACGGATTGGCGGGCACAGAGACGGGCTCCGCTCCACCGATTTCGTAGTACCACAGGCCATCTTCGGTGGGCCCTTGAGCAGCGTTTACGCTGTGACTGGCGGATAAAGCCGATGCCAGCATCAGCAGATGAAATACGTAGCGTTTGATCATGGCGGGTAATTGATCCAGTCAACGTTGAACAGAAAGATGCCGCGATCCTGGCAGCAGCTGTAGGGGCGCCACAGGTTCCAGACGTAATCGCCTTGGGCATCGACACGACCACCACCCCAGCCACTGAGACTGGCCAGATCGTTGGTACCGAACACCTTGCAGGTCGCTTCCGCCTTGGGAAGCAGCATCTGCCACTCACCCGTCGCGGGATCGTCTTCAACCAGAGGGCCTGGCGGCCACACTCGTTGGCCGGAACTGGAGCCACCCGTTATCGGCACGTAGATATGAGGTTGGCCGGTGCGAGTCGCGATGTCACCCGCCCGTTGTGCATTGATGGCCGCCGCCTTCGGCTCTTCGGACTGGGTAGTCCAGCCGGTGCGGGGATAGACGCCGCCCCAGGTCTGCAAAGGCCAAGTACCAATTTCCCGCAAGCCGGGTATCAGGCTCGCTGGATAGAACATCTCCGGGATTTCCATCCGCCAGGAAAGCGCATCAAGGCCTGAGAGAAAATACGGAAAGAATGACGTGGTTTGTGAATTGCAAAGATAGCCCGTACTGGCAACGATGCTCGACAGGGAACTGACCGGGTGGCCGATCACATCGGTTTCACGGAAAACCAGATTGCGGTGATCCTTGTTGCCCTGCCCGCCCTCCGTCCTGTTGCCGGCGCTGTCAACCGGTACGGGTAACAAGCTCCCCAACAGCCCGTTAGCCGCTGATTGTTGCGCTACGCCCAGCGTACTGCGAATCTCGACCCAGGGATTACCACCGAGTTCGTTATAGCTGCTTACCACAGCGTCAGGCTGGTAGTGGCCAACTTTGAGAGAGGTTTCGACACTGCAGCCGGACAAAGAGCAACGCAGCCAGAAGCAGATACCCACCGGCATCCAGCGCATACAGCTCAGTGCTGCGCTTGTCGTTTGTGCGATGACTTGCGGCGTGGTGATTGTGCCCGTGTTGCCCATCAGCGGCATCCACGGCAGCAGGAGCAATGCACCGTAACGCATACATTTTTTCACTGCCGCGCACCCCTTGTCTGCCATCGCTGGTAGAGCTGGGTCGCGGCTGTGACATCGAGCACGCCGTAAACCACCGCATCACCATCGAAGACGATGGCCGGGTAACGATCAATGCCATACTGCATCGCCTGCACCAGTCCCCTGGCGGCGTTCTCGAGTTCACTACTGAGCTGGGCATCCATCCGCTGAAATCGCGACAGGACCAACCGCTTGGCATTTTCCGGTTCAATGGGCAAATCCTCGGAGAGTGCTTGCTGCAGCTGGTTAATGCGGTCCATCACATAGACGGTTGTATTGTCCGAAACACTGACAACCTGGAACGTCGAATCGGTAAATACCTCGATCGCAGGTGCGGCCTCGCCGGCTATGGCCGGCACACTTAGCGTGCCCGTTAGAACCATCGAGATAATGAAATAGGCCTTTGCGAGATTCACTGACGATCATCCAGAACCAGAACACGTTATTGGGATAACGATCCTGCTCGATTCTGGATTCTGGCAAAACGGTTTATTCAGACAGGGTTGGTCGATGTTTCTGGTCGAGTGATGCGGAGATTTCTATAATGGGGGCCAATTGACTACGTCGAATGCATTCGCAAATGGACTTCAGTCCCATCATCCAACAAGTCTTTAACGCGCTGTGGTATCTAATACCACTGGCCATACTTGCGGGTATTTTCAAATCGCCCTGGTTCAAAGGAATGGCGGGTGAGTTTCTGGTCAACACGGCCGCGCGGCTGTTTCTCCCGAAGGACGACTACCACCTGATCAAGGATGTGACATTAGCAACCGACGACGGCACCACACAGATCGACCACATCATTATCTCGCGCTATGGCGTGTTCGTGATTGAAACCAAAAATATGAAAGGCTGGATCTTTGGCTCAGCCAACCAGAGAACCTGGACCCAGAAAATCTACAAGCACACCACCAAGTTTCAGAACCCACTGCACCAGAACTACAAGCACGTCAAAACCCTTGAAGCCCTGCTAGATATTCCGGCTGCCGCAATTCACTCGCTGGTGGTGTTTGTCGGAAATTCTACGTTCAAGACCGACATGCCCGACAACGTGACCTATGCCGGTGGCTACATACGTCATATCAAGTCCAGGCGTGAAGTGGTGCTCAGCCAGGCCGATGTGGAGCGCGTAACAGCACAAATCGAGCAACTGAGATTGCAGCGAGGGCTGACCACCAATCGGCAACACGTCCGAAATCTGCGCCAGAAGAATGCCCCTTTACCACCAACTGCACCGCCAACGACACCACCGTGCCCGAAGTGCGGCGGCACTATGGTGCTAAGAACAGCCAGAAAGGGCAAAAGCGCCGGAAGTGCATTTTGGGGATGCGCAACCTTTCCGGCCTGTCGCGGGGTTGTGAAGCAATCTTGAGCAGTCAGCAGGCGCGCTACGCGCGAGTCTGTTCGATGCGCCGGGCGATTTCGTAAACGGCCTCCAGCTCCGAGCAGTTTTTCTCTCGCATAATGGCAGCGCGCTCTGCTTTCTCGTGCTTTTCGGTCATCGCCAGGGCGAGTGACAAAGCTGGTGGAACATTGCGAAACAGCGCTTCTACTTTGTCGGCCAGCACAACACCCTCCACGTATTTTCCCGGCTCCTTGCGGGCGGACATCAGCAGGTTACGTTGCTCATCGTTGAGGTCCTTGAAGCGGGCGATCTGCTCCACTTCCTCCTTCGGCATTACCAGGCATAGCCACCACTCCATCATATTGAGCATCTTGCGGCTGGCATCGGGAAAGTCCTCCAGATTCTGGGTAGCTATCCAAAACCAGGCACCGAGCTTGCGCCACATCTTGGTGATCTTGACCACGTAACGGGCCAGCAAGGGATTGGTGGTAATAATGTGGCCTTCGTCAGTGACCACCAGCGTGGGCCGATCATCGTGTTGGTGGCGTTCCACCAGGTCGTTGATGTGACTCATCATCGACAAATAGGCGACAGTCAGCTGATCCTCGTAGCCCTCTCTGGCCAGCATGCCCATTTCGAGGATAGTGACATCGGCCGCAGGCCAGGACTGTCCCGGCCGATTGAAAAAGTGGCCGGCCAGGCCTGAGCAGAACAATGCCATACCATCGCCCATCTCGAGTGCGCGATTGCGCCGGTGTTCGGGCAATTCCGTGTTGGTTGCGATGGCCTGAAAGGCATTGACCACATCCTGGGTAATTACCTGGGTACGACTCGCGTCCTTTACCGTTTTGGCTGCAAGAAAAATGGCGTTGCGGATCAGTAGTCGGTCTGCCCGAGTCAATCGCGCATCTTCGCGCTCATCACCGCCGGTGATCATGATGCGTGCAGCGATCTCCATTTCACCGAGAATATCGCGACCGCCGCCCTCTTCCTCGATCTCATCGTCTTCGTCTAACGCGTCCTCCAGCTTGTCGTCTAAACGGTATGCATCGACGTCGAGCGGATTAAACGCGTGACGCCGATCCAGCAGTCGAAGCGCATCGGCAAAGGGCGGCAGGCTGACATCAACATTGGGATTCAGGGTTATCTGGTTAACTGCCAGACCGTGGTGCGCGAAATGCTGTCCCAACAGCGAAAATGAAGCCCCGGCCTCGATGATAAAAATACGTGGCCGGTGCCGTGCCATCATCTGCTGCAGCAGATACACCAGTAGCGCCGACTTCCCCGCACCCGTCGGCCCCAGGATCAACATGTGGGCATTCTTCTTACGGTCATCCCGATGCATTGGGTCAAATACCAGAGGTTCGGCACCACGGTTGTAGAACACCAGGCCCGGATGACCGGTCCCACGGGAACGACCATAGAACGGCAGTAAATTGGCAATGTGGCGAGAGAAGATCAGCCTCGAGCGACGACGGGATTTGTCCAGGTCTGCGCCATAGGCCATGGGCAAGTTGCGAATATAGCTGTCGAGCGACAGCAAGTCCGCTTCCTGGGCAATGGGCTGCAGGCCATTGGGCAAGAGCAGCGCATGGAGTCGATTCAAATTGTTACGCAGCGCCTTTTGATTATCGCCCCGCACATAGAAGGCCATGCTCACGGGATACAGCTTGTTGCCCTGGGCCATCTCCCGCTCCACCTGTTCCGCATCTTCCCGGGTAATCGACGCTTCAGCGGAATCACCCACCGATGCGCGTTTGATCTGGGCGATGTGATTGCGGGTGGTGTCCTGCGGCTTGAGAGTGAGTGTGATCGCCATGATAGTGTGCTCGGGCAGACGATCAAATAGCGAAAACACCTGATCCCCGGCCTGGCGTTCCGCCGTGAAGTGCCCAATGTCCGGTGCCCGTCGTAAGCTTTGGATGGTCACTACAGTGTGCGGCATATTATCGAAAACCCAACTCGCTGTTGCCTCGTCGGAGCGTGGCATCGAGAGGGTGAGTTGTTCAGCAAAGTCATGGCCAAACGGTAAATTGTCATCGCCCGGGTATGGCGCCAGCTGCAGAAGTGCTTCCGGATTACCGGCTGCTAACGGCGGATTGGGATTGAACCAGCTCAGCAACCACTGATAAAACGCCTGACCATTGGCACGCTGGACCTTTATCCCGGCAGATGCCAATGAGGCGATCCATTTGGTCGCCACATCGTTGAGCGCCTCCTCCACTTCTATTGCGGCCGGGGATTTGCCACTGTTTTTCAACCGACGGTAGAGCACTACACGGATCCGACGTTGCTGCCCCTGCCAACGCGAACCGGTGACGGTGGTATCGTCAAACAACCCACCCGGTCGAGAAATCGCCTGCAAGTGTTTCGACATCACCGACTGGTAGTGTTGTGAATAATCCGATGCACGAACCGTCGGCGACGGATAACTGGCCAGCAACGCATTCAATTGGGTTAGCTTGGGCTCATCTTGCACATAGATCTGTAACACCCAGGGCGCATCATCGCGCTCGGGAATGGCCTCGTTGATAGCGATTTGAATCGCATCGCGCAACTGTGTCATAAACGCTGGCGTGCGCGCTTCGCAACCGACCGGCAGTACCTCGAACAAGGCTCCCAGACTGACGCCGTCCTCCAACAGAAAGGTTTTGCTCTCGGGGAGGTATTCCATCCAGGGCAACAGGTCGGTAAACGACGGCGGGCGCTGATAGTGCTGTTTTACCGAATCGGAAGTTAAGGGCGAAGCGTCCGAAGTATCGGGGAATTTTGAATTCGTCATGAGGGTCCTACTGCTCGTCGGGCGAAGGTACGACCGCTGCCGGCACCTCACCGGGCACTTCCCCCGGCACTTCCCCAGGTAAGGCGTACTCCACCTTCTCGTAAAAGGGAAAGGTGGTGACATAGCCCGGTACCGGAGTGCGCTCACTACCTGACAGGTGAGGAAAGATGTACATCACCAGGGTGGGATTCGGCAGGCGAGGAAATATCGTGTCGATCTCATTGGCGGCTTCTCGCACGAAACCGCGATAATGATCGATGCCTGTTTGAGGTAACGGCTGACCACCCATGGCCCGTCGATAGTCAGGTTTCTGAACATCAACCATGTGCTGGTCGTAGATGGACTTCATGGTGGGGCCGTCCTGTGGTAACACCGACTCCTTGGTGCTGGCGCAGCCGACCATCAACACACTAATCCAGACCAGAGCCAGTGGTAATCGTCGCTTGTTCGAAAAGATTCGTTTCATGATGAAGTTTCCTGCCGTTGGAATGGAAATCGATGGGGAGTTCATAATCGACATGGATCGCCAGCTCGACACCAGCGGGCACAAATACCGCATCAAAGCTTTGTGCCTGACGCTCGCGCAGCCATTGGGCGACTTCGTCGCTGCCGCCGCTGAGAGTTTTGCCTAATACGTATTTGCCCGTTTCACCGGAGACCACACTCGTGGCCGAGCCGGAGTCATTGATCAGCGTTGTGGTTTCGGCCTGGGCCGCTGCTTCGCCGGCAGCTTCAAGCGCCATCACACCAATACGCTGTGTCAGGAATGCGGGTGCGTTGGTCTTGCGTTCACCCGTGATACAGGGAATACCCCGCGCATCGGAAATCCAGCCCAGTGGTCTATCACTGTTTCCACTGGAACCACCCAACTGGTTATCGTCACTGGATAGGGTCTGGATGGTGCCGTCTTCAAAGACAAAGGTCACCGATTCCAATTTCCCGGTCACGCAGGAAAGCGTCCAGTCACCGATGGCCGTGCCACTCCAGATCATGCCTTCGATGCCTGGAATGCGTAGTCCATTGGCGGCCAGGTTTTCCTTGCCGGTAATCACCTTGAACGGCATGGGGTCGCGGACCTGCCCCTGGATAGGCACCCTGCCCACCAACGCGGTCATGCCAGTGGATCCAATCAGCGTGGCATTGCGCGGCACGGTGTAGACCGGCAGCGCGGTATTGAGGGCATCGGAACCTTTCGCCACAAGCGATTGCACTTCCGGACGAGTGCCATCTAACGCATTACGACTGGTGCGACTGAAGCGGTTGAGCAACGTCTCCTTATCACCGTCAGGCGATGGTGTGAACTCCAGGGGATTGACCCACACCAGTGATTCCGATTCCGCGGCCGATGTTCCAATGCCATCCAGACCGAGTCCGATCGGAATATCAGAACCCGTAGAAGACGGCCGTGTAGATGAAGTCCCAAACCGGTTAGTCAGCGAATCCACCCTCGCCGTCAGCGCAGCGATGGCTGACGTGGTTTCGGTGGGGGCTGCGTCCATGCGCTTTGTCTCCAATGCTGTCTGCACTCTCGACAGCACGTTGTTTTCTATCTGCTTTCTGTCTTTGATCAGATCGCGATTCTCCTGTTTGAGCGCGGTGTTATCCCGACGCAGGGCATTGAGTTCCGAGGTCATGGCGCTGACATTCGCCGTCAGGGTCTTGATGGTGTCTGCGGGTGTATCGGCATCCGGTTTCGGCGCTTGTGGCACGGCTTCCAAAAGCTGAGGTTGCTCCTCATGCGGGGAGCAGGACTTCACCGCAACTAGCACTGCCATCAGCACAACGGAGCCAGCAAGAAGAGGTAACAAACGATTACTGGTAACCATCGACATGGTTGATTCTTATCCTCTCTCAAAGCGCCACATCGAAGGGCCGATCTGATACCAGATAGACGGCCGTGGTATCTGCCGCATTGCCGGCTGGTAACAGGCGATTGTGCTGAAACGTCGCAGCCAACCATGACCCGCGCAGTTCGCGCGGATCCAGCACAAGCGGTCTTTGAGTGCGATTGGTGAGTTTTACGGCAGTAACGTACTTCAGTCCCACCTTCCACGCGGCGACCGGCACGGCATCAACCTTTGCGCCATGCACCAGATCGACCGGTTCGGCATTTACCGGCATGGCAACCACACCCGACTGATGCGGGATCAGTCGCGTTGGCGCGTAGAATTGTTGAGCGGCATAACGGGTTAACGCGGCATAACCCAAAGACAGTGATCGATTGTCAGACGTCGACTCAGCAGCATCGGCCTGTTGAGGTGACTCCAGCAGTATCTGCACATCAGGCAATAAGCGACTGTCTGATCCGCCTGGTGACGCTGAAATATCGAGGACGTAGATCGGGCCATCGGTTTCCGAGCGCACCATGACACGGGTGGTCTCAAAGGATTGTCTGGCCAACAGGTATAAGGTGCCATTGATGCTTTGGCTGCGCAGCAACGGTGTCAGCGACTGCGGCAAACCGATGCTCACCGAATCCGGAAAATGCACAAGGCGCTCTTCACTGACGACCAGCGGGATAGCAATAGGCGCTTTGTTCCAGACAATTCTTTCAGGACTATTCGATGCCGCGTCATCGACTTGCGCGAAGGAGACCAAGGGAAAACATAACCCGAGAAAACATGACCAGAGCAGCACAATCCATTTCACTGGCACGTAGCAATCAGTGACATTCATTTGGAGGGCTCCTTACCGGTGTTGCTGCCGGTTGCACTGGGTTCGGACAGTTCGGCATCGGTTAATCGACGCGGGCCGTCACTTGCGTACCCATCAAGCGCCAGACCCCAGGGATTGGTTTCTGGATCGATGGCTTGGCGCACTACGCGAACCGGGTATCGAATGGTCGTCTGCTTAACAGTCATGCCTTTCACGGACTCCAGCAAATCCAGGTCCAGCCACACGATCCAGGCGTCGGAGGACAACACGTCAACGCGGCGCTCTTCGTAGCCATGCCCCGGCACTTCATGAACACCGCGTACCCGATAAGCCAGCTCACCACGTCTGGCCTTCAACTCCATATCTTCAATCAGATCATTGCGGTAGCGAGGCGTCAGATAAGGTGAGATCCGAAAAATCGCATTGCCGTAATCTGTAGCACCGTTCTCGGGCCAGCGATTGAGCTGCTGAAAAATGTAGAACGCGAAGGCATAGACGTTCGCTGGAGGCACTTCCTCTGCGGCCAACACAGCGCCCGAGCGCAAATCAGGTGGTACATAAACTCGCAGCTGCTTGGGTGCCTGGCTCCAGCCGATCCAGAGGGCGAGAATGATCAGTCCTTGCAAGCCGATCACGACCCACAGGGAGCGCAAATGTGACCGCACGTTATCGATTTCGAGTCGGTAGCGGCGCATAGTGCGTTCTCCCAATGTCCCAGGGCCCGCTACGTAATACCCAGGGCGTGCGATACAGCCCTATCGTTTGCAAGCGAATACGTAGCCATTGTTGGTAATAGCCTTCAGGCCGCCCGCGTTTGATACGCTGAAACAACGTCGCCATAACCACGACTGTGGCCACCACACCGACACCGGCGATACCAAAGCCCATAGTGATTGCGCCCAGCAACCAGGCTAGCAAGAGACTGAGGGGCAGCCATACCACGATGGCCAACCCCACAATCATGCCGAGCTCAGAGGATGAGCAGCCTTTAAAGATGGCGGGCTCGGCATTGAGCCGATCCGCCAGAGTTTCATGGTCGTTGGACATTCGCGTCTCCTATTGCAAGCTGCTGTTGACGTCGGGAGTTAAATAACGCCAGCCGCTTCTGTGAGCAGATAGCTGGCGAATATCAGCACAATCGCGCCGATGATCCCCAGGACACCGACTTCAGCCCACTCCGCCTTGCCTTGGCGAGCTTCATTAAATTTCGCGAAGCCCAGGTACGCGATCCAGAGAAATCCCAGAACCGCAATGGCAAGTCCGAGTACCAAACCTCCATCTTTGATATAGCCCTGAATCAGGCCTATCCAGTCACCGGCCGGCGGAGCGGTGCTCGGCGCGACCGGCGTCGGCAACGCCGCCCAGAGCGGCAGTGGGAAAAGCACCGCGGCCGCCGCCAATAGCGACTTGCGATTGGCAGCCGATTTTTTGTTGGTGCCGTTTTTTGTATTTGATGTACCCATAACAGATGTCCTCTTCTGTAACGCTGATAAAAAGGGGGCCTATCCCCGCATCCCACTGCGATGCATCGCCGTTTGCCCTTACCGGACTTTCTCGATTGACTCACCGCAAATAGAAACCCAAAACCATCAAAACAATGCTTGCTCGCAGAGTGCTCCAGGTCAGATCGAAGACCGTGGCCTGCCCTTCCTGCCAGGCTCGAAAAACCCCTAACGCCACCCAGATCACCCAGACAAACGCCAACACCAGAATCATCGACGCGATAGCCGTCAGCATGGTGGCTGGCGTAATACCGGAACCGGCCTGGAATGCAGTTTGTTGTGCGGCGGTCATGCTCGAGACCTATCGACGGTAATCGCCGCGCAATGGCGGAAATGAGCGAGGCTGCGCGCGGGGGGAATCGATGTGTGACTGGATGCCGTCCTTGATCTGCTTCAGATCCTGACGCAGCCAGTCATAACGAAATCGGATACGGGAATCCCGATCAGCATTGACCTCAGCGCGATTGATTAGCGTCTCGAGGGCATTGAGCTCATGGATGATTTTCGCCAGCGCCTCACGCTCGGCGTCTGCATCAGCGAACGCCGCCGGCGCGACGCACAAGCCTAGAATCAGAAAGGTAGATGGCCAGAATTGGCGTTTCATGGCACTGCTGCTCCCGTGTTTTGTTACGGGGCATAGTGCGAGAATTAGTGGCGGTGGACGATGGGAAATCTATTCGGTGGGTGGGGTGGTTTTATAACTTTGTATCCCAATTCTTTTACACTCGGAAACGTCATTTGGTCCGCGGAGCGAGCTAATCGACCGTCGCCCGCACTGCTAAAAATATGTGATCTGTAAGTTAATCTATTGCTTCAAAAAGTTTCCATCGATGCATTTTTTTGTTTGCGACGCTCCAGACCGCAAGACCATCGATACTTGGTGCTCGTCCTACAATCAGCAATAGCAAAGAGTTACTGTTGAGCCGTGAATTCTCGATAAGGCGATGCATCGCGTCAGTGTCCATGCCTGAAGCGCTTGGACAATCTTCAGCATGAGTGTGCCATTCACCCAAGTATAGAAGCCCTTTCTGAGCCATATTATCGATTGCGCCCTGCGCTGCCACACTGTTAGAACGGTATCTATGCCGAAACCTTTCGTCACCAGAGTACGGTCCCGTTGCCTCGATACCGCAGATCATTTGACCGTCGATATATCCGAATAACTGTCCACCGGCCTCATTTGACCAAGGCGTCACTTGACGGTAGATGGAGATATGCTTAAGTACTGAAGGTTCAATAACTAGCTCTTGCGAGAACCCTTCGATCTTGCCGACGATCCGTTGCTTGATCGGATTCCCTTTGAATTTAAAGATCACTGCCAAGGGAACTCGCGAATGGTCATAGAATCAGTAAAGTCGCTCCTCAGCGTTCCTCCGTTGAGCTCGACCATTAATGGATTACCCATCCAGATACGCCGGCAAGAAACCACGACTTTACCGAGCATCGCATCAATGGCAAGCCCGGCTGCCAAACCGATGGTTGGATGCAGCTCAGCAACCCCATGAGGCTGAAAACTATTCCCACAACCGGCTTCGGCTATAAGCACTCCAGCATCGTCAGGCCAATCTGTAAGACGATAGATTGGGCGTTCTTGCTCATCGAATCCAGACAGTATTGATTGATCACCGTAGAGCAGGACTGCATGGCCCGCGGTAGCGTAGGCTTCCACCCAAGTACTCAGGAAAGCTTGGGGCTGGGGCAAGGATCTACGCCACTGATCCAACGTAGCTTCACCATCGAAGTCGATTCCACACGCAATAATCAAATCCGCGCGCGCAAGAACGTCTAGCTCCTCCCTTGTTAAGTGCTCAAAGCGCCTCCGAAATGCATGAGCAAATGTAAGGTGCGGAAACTGCTTGGACAACTCACATTGCAGCAATGAAGCCTTGTTGAAGCCCACGTGGCCTATCCCCAGTAAATGACGAGAAACATTTGCCGTGCTGAGGTTATCGCCATCTACCAGCATGATTTCGCCGATGCCCGCTTGCGCAAGGATGCGCGCCAATGACGCGCCAATCGCACCGCAACCAATGATGGCAACACTGCGATTCTTCAACGCAGGAAAAGTTGAAGAGTGATCACGCCCGTGAACCCATGCCCCATCCACTCGAGACACTTTGCAACGGTCGACTGCCTGATTCGCATAAAAGTTTACAAGCCGGGCTAGCGGTACGCGAGAAATGTGGCGGAAGCCTTTGATGACCTCACGGCGCCTGGGCCCACGAAGCAATACTGCAGCAAACGTTGTGCCGGATTCCGTCTCAACTTCAAACAGGAACGGAACACGCAAGTCAGGAATCAGACATCTAGGCGCAATTTCGGCGGGTATCATTCTCGTTATTTCAGACCCGCGAGAAGGAAATTCCTGTGGGGTCCATGGGCGAACCAAGCGGGAAAGCCAAGTCGACCTGAGATCCTTAGTTCTAGGGTTCGTGCCAGAATTCCGAAGCCACTTTATAAGAACTGGCTTGTCATCTCCAATGATGAAACGACCAACCTTGGAATCGTAGAAGTAGAAAATTTCTCTCGATTCCCCGCGAGGTGCTACTAGACTAAAGACCCGCATTCGGTCAGGCGGATCGTTAGACAAATGTGCCCAGTAGGTTGCAAACTCTCGCTCGAATTCAGCTCTCCGCGTTGTCTCTGAGTAATTTAGAAGTTCCGCCGCATCACTTAGGTGCTCGACAACGCGATCCACCGTTGGCGCTGAACTTCGAGTCGGCCGCAGGCAAAGTAGGCCCTCATGCTCGACATGTGGCCAGCAATAGTCACTGCCAGCGGCGGGCGCAAAAACTCTGATTTGCGAGTAAGGAAAGCGACTATCAACGGCCAGAATAAGGTGATCAACTTTTTCAAATTGAAACGCACCGGAAGGCACATTAACACGCCAAGCCATTGCAAACCCTTGCATGAATTTGGCTTTTAACTCGTCCCGATTTAGCCGCTGCCATTGACCTGAATAAAGACGTTCAAGTCCAATCTCGATATCGCCTGCTATCTGTACATATTCAGGTTCGGAAATCAGCCAAACCTCCCACCACCATCATTTCGACGCGCAGTCTGCGTGGAGGTAACTCCCATTAAAGCGCCCTTCGTCTGATCGTCGTCATTGTCCGGTTGGTTAGAGAAAAAGGTCGTGTTGAATACTTCATCCCACGCACCTCTCGCACGTGTCCGAGTGCACTCATCATCATCCAGTACCTGCAACGTCTTCAGTGCATCATGCAGGCAGTCTCGAAAAACACTCACTTCTTCGTCACCAGCAGATGCCAAATTTTGAGGCAATACCGGGTGTCCAATTTGAGTTGAGATTTGCAATTGTTTATCAATCGCGTTCCATGTTTCGCGTAGTGACCTGTCATCACGGTCTGTACTCGATTGGAAATTGTCGACAACCAACTTAGTGATACAGATACCGCTGGTAGTGCCTTTTTTCCATTCAGGGCGGCGCGCAAACTTCTTCGATAATTTTGTTATCCGTCTCAGTTGGCTCCCATCCGCTTCCCCAGAATTGAGTTCACCGACAAGTCCATTGAACCATCGCGTCACTGCTCTGGCATCGGATTCTACCCAGTCATCTCCACTGGCCAACTCATAATGCTCCACTTGGTTATCGTTCTCATCTTTAATCGATACAATGCGATACACCGGCACATCAATGTGATAACCAGCTGAATATTCCTGACGAACACAGTTGTTTTTGACTGTCGCTTCTTGTTTAAGGCGACCATCCCACTTCAAAGCATCACACACTCGTTCGCGAGCACCCAGGGGCATTAAAGCTGCACCATCGCTACCCTTGAGATCATCCGACGAAAAATATGCACCATCATCAATGTCGTAGTCGTTCTCATCATCTTGCACCATTGTTCGCATTTGATACGAACCTTGAGAACATACCTCCCGCGGCTGAGGTTTATCGGCCTCGGTGAGTCCGTTTTTCAGACGGGTGCGTCCGGCATCTCGCCGGGTTCGCATTTCTCCTTGCTGTTTATTTGAGAGCGTGACGCATTCCCGATGGAAGCTTGTCATTTCGCTATGGCAGTCGATGTCAGACATGTCGTTCCCTTTCTAATTGGTTCGTGGTTTGAGGTTGGGCTGTGGCTAATGTGGCGCGAAATGCTTCAACCTGTTGGTCTCGTGACGCCCACGCATAGTCAACATCGGAGATCGCTTGGCGCGCGAGCGCATTGAGAACCTCTGGACGAGCATCATCCATGTTAGCAAGGTAATCACGCAGTTCATTGGACGGGCACTGAGAGGGCAATCGAAATGCAAAACTGCCATTGTCACGCATCTCAGCCATCTTGCTGGCGATGTAGTCATAGCCGACTGCCTGCGCGTCAAGGCTCGCAGCAATCGCTTTCAGACCAAATTTCCAGCCCGGTGCCCCACGATGTATTGCACGGTTTCCTACCTCTTCGCCGCCTTGAGATGGCAAACTACCGAGCAAGAACATATGTATTGGACGGTGGTTCTCGCCTCGGTCCTTGAGGATCTCAATAGCCTCCATCATCCCTACAAGGCCAGGATTATTCGCCCACAGGCCCCCATCGATGTATGTGGCAGTTGCTCCGTTGCCGCCCGGTTCATTGAGGTGGGCCATGGAGCGCAAGATAGGAGCAGCGCTGGTAGCCATGCATATATCAACAAGGGTACGCGTGTTGTCCCGTCCGTTGAGTCGCCGAAGGTGCTGAGTCTTGAAAACAACAGCAGCGTGGCGGTTAAGGTCGAGCGCAGGCACGGCTAATGCGATACCGCGTTCCTTGTACACGGATTCTACCGTTCGGCTCCCTAGAGTTTCTGCGAGAACTGTGCGCAACGCGCGATCACCGCTACGTAAGCCAATACCAAACAGTCTCACGAAATAGTTACCAAGAATTGGCATTGAACGAGCCCACTGCAGGGGAAATATTTTACCGCCTGCTTGTGAGTAAAGCTTCTGGATATCCTGCATAGGAATGCCTGCAGCTAGTCCGCATGCCACGATGCCCCCTGTACTGGTTCCTACCACGAGATCGAAAGCTGTTCCGATATCTAGTGACTGATCACGTTTCAGGTTGTCGCGAACGCGATCCCCAAACGTGGCCAAATAGGCCGCTTGGTAGGCGCCTCGCATACCCCCGCCGTCCAGGCACAAAACCCGGAATGGCTTGATCTCATTCACATCAATTTCCTAGTGTCATCGTAATTAACTCTTCATAGGGTTGTTTCATAAGTACTAATTCAAACCCTGCGATATAAACGTTCAAAACAGCTATCACTATTTAGCGTTTTAGACCTAATCCATATTTCCATAATGTCTCATCAACTCTGTAGCCCGAGCCGTCTGCTGGCTATCAATTTTCGCCTCATGAATTCCATCTTTTTTCGCCCTGAGATCTTCAGCGCCGAGCGCCTTGGTCAACGTATCTAACGACGGACCTCTGTGGCTGCACGGCAGATTCATCGCTTGCGCCCAAGGTATGGCTGCTTTCTGGCTACAAAATACGCCTTGAATTTCCGGCATTGCCAATCCGTGTCGTACAACATGGTCAAGCAGGATGGGCCAGTCATAGCTCGCGTTGTGAATTACGATAAGCTGATCGTTTAAGTGTTCAGCCATCTGGCTCCACTGGGTTTCGAAGTATTTGAATTCGGCAGCCTGTTCGTTGGTAATGCCGTGTATCGACTGCGCTTCTTCCGAAATGCGTTTTTGTGGTCTTGTCTTGAACTCGACGGATTCCGCAATCTCTCGATTGCTCACCACGGTGATGCCAAGTGTCACGATATCCGGCAGTCCGTTTTCGTCAGGCAGTCCGGTGGTTTCGGTATCTAGGACGATGTAATCGTCCGGTAGTTGGGTGAAGATCCACAGCAGTTCGTTATACATTGCCATTACCTTCTGCCACTGCCGTCCAGGGATTCAACATTCACAACTGCCCCCTGTTCATACTGGTAACGCAGATAGCGCCAGTGGATGGCATCGGTGAGCGCCTTGGGCCGCATCACCCCGTAGCACTCCCCCTTCGCTCTCACGCTTTGGTAGTGAATGCCGAAGCTATTAGCAGCGCGCAGCGTATAGCCAAGTGTCTGTGCTTCGCCGTAATCGTCGGGATCGTAGATAGTGTTTCCGACCAGGTGCCGTACATCGTGGAGGGTTGTCGGCCCCAGCTGCGCGCGGATGACGCGCATCTCCTGGGTGGTCTTGTCGATTCTGGATTCACGTAAGAATCGTGCCCGATGGAAGGATGATTCGGCGATGGCGACCGTCTCATCCGCGGCGCAATAATAGATGCCGAAATCCCGATTGAAGCGGCCACCTCGTCCATCCACCGGAGGGTGAGTGAAGGCCGCCATGATCCAAGACGCGCCATCGCCATACACCCGATCTTCCGGTGGCACCAGGCGAATGTCACCCACCTCATCCCGTAACCTGGGGTTGGTCAAGGACTCCACGGCATAGAGCACGTCCCAATCCTGTGGATTGGAGACTCGCTCAAACAGGTGGATCTGCGGATAGCGTGACAGAATGACCCGATAAACCGGTTCATTTGTCTCGCTACCCGGTAGCGTATCGATATCGATCACCAGCCACCCCGCTCCGCATCAAGGAAATTCCTGACCACGGCCAGATCCACCACCTGTCCGGCCAGCAACCGGTCCAGCGGGGCCGTGCCGTTGAACAATGGGTTGTCGTTGGGGGTAGCCAGCCACTGATCGGCAAGCGCCTGATCGGGCAACAGGATTTGCAGGGACTTGTAGATCCCCAGGATATAGCTGGCCCGTTCCAGCAGGTCCCTGGTTAACTTGGCCTTTTCCGGCTGGCTCTTCCAGTTATAGAGCGTCTTCTCGTTGCTGAGCCCCAACAGGGTCATCTGCTGGGCACCGGTCAGACGCCACTGGCTGAAAATAGCGAAAATCGCCGGCAGCAGTGAACTGGTGACACTGGAACCACGTTGCAGCAGCTGTTCGGCTTGAGCGATCATCTTTACCTCCGATACTGTATTATTACAGTGCTTAAATGCAGCCTAGCAAACTGTAATGGTACAGTCAACTGTATCAGAGATACTTTTTGAAAGTACTGGCCGTGATAGTCACAGCAAAGGCAAAGGCCAGAGCGAACGGCAAAATGATCCAGGACGGGTGCAAACTGAACGGCAGCGCCAGGTACAGCACCCAGGCCATGATAATCAGCGGTATGGCGGCTTTCTTGGCATAGTGGTAGACGAAGGAGCTTTCCCTGCCGCCGCCCCAGCGCCGCAGGTCCCGCCGAACCAGTCCATCCACAAGCGCCACCAGGGTAAAGAGTCCAAATACCGGCGTCGCCAGCGTCAGGATGGCGAGACGTACCGCAAAAACCTGCGTGATTTGCATACCGGCCAGGACATAGTTAGCAACCGGCCGGTAAAACCGGTGCAGCACCGGGCGTACGCCGGACTCTTCAATGCCTGGGGCCGGCGTAATCCACTGGATAAGATCGACAATACCGGTCCACTCAAAGGCGATATGGTAAAACCGGTCCGACAAATCACTGGCGAATTGCATGGGATGTGCCGTTAACCAGCTGCGGTGAAAGTCTGCGCCGAGGAACTGCAACTCGTTCACCAGCATCTGTCGGCTGTGATCCAGCCCCTGCTCCTCCCACCAGAACACCATGCCGATCCATTCAATCAGAACGGAAAATATCAGGGAGAGAAACAGCCATTTAAGGCACTGGGCTAGCCCTGTCAAAACCCGGGAGAATGTGCCGGGGCGTGTGACGGGCCGGCGGGGATCAGTCGGTTCCGCCATGCTTAGGTTTGCACATCGGGATCTACAGATTCGACCGTCGCCTCGGAGACGGCGTGCCACCAGTGGTCAGTGACTCGATACCAGTGATCGTTGGTGATGTAGCTGCGACGCATGGCATCGGCCATCTCCTCAAAATCGCCCGGCATGGCCGTATCCTCACGGTTATCCGGCAACGGGATACGGATTTTCCAGAGCTGGCCACCTTCCAACAGCGCGAAGGCCTGCCCCTTGGGCAGCGTGACCATATCGGCAGCGGTCAGCATCGGCACTTCCGAAACACTGATCCGGTCTTCGTTGCGGGATTTGAAGTCGACCCCGGAACCGGGATCCGATGAATCATCGACGCCGGAGACACTCATCAGGGTGAAGACTTCAACCCGCGGCAGCTGCTCGGTCAGCATCGCAGCGGTATCCAGCTCCTTCACTCGTAGCATCAGCATGGTGTTGAAGTTGCCGGCCACCTGCCCCGCTTTGGCCCGACTGCCGATACGCGCTTCCACGTCCGACCAGGTCTGGGTGTAGGCCGTGACCTGAAAGCCTGCCCCGCCGGCCTTGTTCAACAGCGGCACGAATTCATCACCGATCAACTCGTTGAACTCATCCGCATGCAGGGAGATGGTGGGAATCGAATGCCGCTGGCTTTCTGATTCTGACGCATCAGCGCCATTAGCCGCGACGCCGTGCTTGTAGATATGCCCCGCCACAGACACCAAATCTGCAAACATGGAATTTCCGACCGCGCTGGCCACCGTCGTATCGGTGAGAGCATCCAGTCCCACATAAACGATGCCCTTGCGGCGCACCACATCCATCCATTCAAAGATGGGCCTGGCATCGTGTTCATCCTGATAATCAGGCGATATCAGCGCGGCGATGGTGCCGGTGGTCAGTTTTTCCATCAGCGGGCCAACGGAACTCACAATCTTGTCGAAATAAGTCTTGTCGTATTTGAATGCGGAAATAAGGCCATCCAGGACGGGGTCATAAATGGCCCTCTCCTGCAACAACCGCATACAGGCGATGGCTTCCATCGACCGGCCACGTAGTGCATTGGACAGGTTGCGCTCTTTGATATCCCCTGCGCGTTCTTCAACCAGGGACGCCCAGGCATCGATGCCAGCAATGTCGGCACAATGGCCGGCATATTCCACAAACAAGGGTTCAATATCGTTGATGTAACGGCGGATCTGTTGGTAGTCCGGTCGACGCTTCAGGGCCACCAGCGATCGCGCAATGATGTTGACGAAACGCCAGGCGAACTCCTTGAAGGCAGCGGAGTTGCCCTCATTGGGCAACTGATTGGCGATACGGGTCGCAACCTCGGTGATGCGGGAGAAATTACCGATGGCGTTGTAGCGTGCCGACAATTCGGGGAAGCCGAGATGAAACAGATAAAAATCGTCCAGACGACCGGCCCGCCTTGCCTCGGCGTAGATGCGACGCAACAGATCGGCATCCCCTTTCGGATCGAAGACAATGACGACATCACCGCGGCGGATGTCCTGGGTAATCAGCAGTTCCGCCAGGCGTGTCTTACCGACGCGCGTGGTACCCAACACCAGCGTGTGTCCAACCCGTTCGCCCAGATCCATCCACACGGGCCGTTCATGAGGATCAACCGCGTGCAGTGCGGGCTTGCCGCCGACGGCAGGTAATGGTGCCAGCGGGTTCCAACGGGATCGACTGCGCAGGGCTTTGGCCAGTAAAGACAGGATTGGAATCGATTCCCAGGCTACCTCCTTTTGCCGCGCCCACTGGTAGAACGTGCCTGGCTGAACGTAACGTTGAACCTCGGGCTTCAGGGTATCGCGAAGACGTTGGGTGTGTTGCTGGGTCCAGCGAAAGCCTTTGCCCAAAAACAGCTTATGATGACTGACGGGGATCTGGTTGGCCCGCACTTGATATTTCGGCAGTCGCTTCATGTTGTGCTGGTAACGCAGCACACGCCATGCCTGGCGCCCACGCCACAAGCCAAAACCGAAAAAGGTCAGGCTTGTAGCAGTTGCAATACCCGATGGCATCATCAAGGCCCAGGGGGCCAGCCAGGCCATCGTGCCAGCCGCTAACGCGGTACAGGTGGACCACAATTCCACGGGAGGCCGCAGCAATGCCTCCATCGGATGCGTGCTCACTGCCGAACACCGTCAGGCGTAATCAACACTGGGTAGCGATCAATGCCCAGCGCCGCGGCCAGATCACTTCCTGAACCCAGGGTGATGGATAAGCCCTGCGCCACATCGGCAACCCGTCTAACGTCGGCCTCGGTATCGGCCTGCACCAACATGCCCACAGCACCCAGGCGCCAGAGTGTGTCCCGGTGATAGGCCAGCCACTGCAATGACACCGCGTCCGATCCGATTAAAAAAAACGGGCGCGGATTACCCTGCGCGAGCCGCGTCAGCACCTCGGGATTCAGTGGAGTGTCAGCACTATCGCCGACCTCCAATCCGGGTGAGCGCAACGGTAACAAGTTACTCAATACTGCTGGGCCGAGCATAGATTTGGACGATGGATTCGGTTCGCTTGCTTTGGCAGGATCGGTCGACGGCGTTTCATCCGCCTGGAACGGACCAAGTAACGGCGACAAGGGTTGGGTTTGGCCGCTGTCATCAATTACAGTCAGATCCGCCAATGCGGAAGAACCCCCGCCTATCGCGAGTAACAATGCGGGCACGAGGACAGACAACATTCGTTGTTTACGGATACTCAAGGTGCACCTCCGTTGGTGTATCGGTCAACCGCATCCAATGCGCCTTGACCCGCTGACCATAGATGTCAGCTCGGGCAGGATCATTCGGTGCGTGATAGCAGCCGGCGCTTTGAATCCAGTTGGTGTGTTCGACGAAGCAGTCGCGCAGGATCGCGGCGGCTACTCGCAAGTTGTGGTAGGGATCCAGCGCCTGCCAGGATGAGCCCAAGTTTGCCCGATGGTAGCGCCAACTGATTTGCATCAGACCGACATCCACCGACGAGGCTCCCGTTTCCGTTAACGCCGCCTGCAGGGCATGCCATGCCAGCTGACGTGACGAGAAATAGTGTCCTTCACCGTCGATATTGAGTGCCCACGGCCAGGGTCGAAACTGTCCTTCGCTAAGCGAGCTTTGCCCACTTTCGGTCAGGGCTACCGAATAGAGCAAGGCAGGAGGAAGACCGTATTCACTCGCGACTTTCTTATATCCCACCGGCACGGATTCTGACTGCGCGGGTGTCGACCACCACAGAACGCAGACAAAGCAGACCGTGATTAACCGGCGTGCCATGAGCGCTACTCCTTAAAATCGTGATGCCGGCAAGGGATCCAATCGCCCTTCCCGGCGTAGTATCAGTATCGGTAAATCCTGTCCCTGTTGCCCCGTGTGGCTTGCGACCTGGTTGAGCGCACCCGCATCAATGTTCAGGGTAATCTTGTGCTCGCTGACCCATTGCGGATCGATCTGTTTCGAGGCCGCCCAGTCGCGTATACGGGATTCGTCCCCGGCGGACACATCGATCAGGTACAGATCGATGCCTGAGAAGTGTTTGATCTGGCTCACCAATCGCTCCAGCACCGCATCGCAGGTCGGGCATTGGGTATCGGTAAAGAACAACACCCGGTCAGACGACTGCCACGCGAAGTTTCCAACCAGACCTTGATCCGGCTTAGTGGAAGCTACAACACCGGGGTCGATCAACAAGCCGTTGGGAAACAAGCGCCGCTGGGCGTCGTCGTAGGCCCGCTGAAACGCCAGAATGCGCTCAGCATCGTCTCGCATCATAACCGCCCATCGCTCTGCGTAGCGCCGACGTTCATCAGCACTACGCGCGTGAATGCCCAGCACTTCGAGGGGTGACAAGGTCGCAGGACTCACGCTGCCCCGGACACCTTGCATCAGGGATTGGTAACGCTGCCATTCCGATTCATCTAGCCCCCACTGGTTAGCACGAAACGCCAGCGAGTCAATACGTTCTGTCACGGATTGCTCAATCGCCGGTGTGTTCGAAGATTGCGATTCCGCTGTCTGAAGGCTATCAGCGTAAACAGGCAACGCGAGGCAAAGGCAGAACCCGATAAACCCGACGCCAGGTTTTCTCACGCGACAATCAATAGTCATCTTCATTGACCTTTTGATCGACACGCACGGTCAGATCGCGCTGAATAATCAGGTGATAATCCGGGTCACAAATGGGCACGGCGGGTTCTCGAACATCTACCTTCCCGCTCGTCGAAACAACCTCACTTTCAACACGCGGTTCCGGATCAACTTGCCTCGACTCAGCACCTATAACCCATGCGGTGACAAAAACAATCGCAATGACAAAGGCTTCCATTACTGCACACCTCTCGTCGCATTGGGGTCCGGAATATCCGCGCAACGCTCGAATGCGATGAGACGGTGAACGGGATCCTGGATAAGGTGAAAAGCAGGACCACTCATGAGTCCCATCACGGTTTCGAGCGGCATGGGCTCAAAGCGGCGATGCACGGCCGGCAGCGGCAGCTCCAGCATGGCTCTCGCCTCCTCCGACAGCACGCCATCGGCCGCGAGGCGATAGCCAGAATCTCGCAACATCCAGTGGAAGGCCTCCCCCACACTTTCAATGTCGCCTGGAATGGTGATCGCCCTTGTCACGGACAACAGATCGCGCTGCCCGGTGGTCGGCCGAACGGCTATCACTGAATAGCGATTAATTTGAGTCAGTGTGCTGATTGCTGTGACGGGACGCTCCTCCGCCACTGCCGAATGGCTCACGACGGCTGCCGCCGAACAACACAGCAGCATGCTCAAGAGGTGTGGCATTGGGTGATGTTTGGACGAAGACATGTTTTGGCCTTGATCGTGATGAATGGCGTCATGATCGCCAAGTGATCTTCTGGCGTGAATGGTTAATCCACTCGATCAATGTCGAGCTTTTCTGTGACGCGTCTACCTGCCAAAACTTATCGCCCTAGGTAAACGGCGCTGATCTGTTCGCGAACATGGCCTAATTCGCGACTGATGGTGAGTCGTGCCTGATGGTCCTGCTGTCGTTGCTCAGCACTCAGACTCTTTGCGGCCGGCCCACGCGCCGCAGGACAGGCCCAACCCGTTAACGCCTGATAGCGTGACTGAGCATACGCATGGCGCAGGCCATGCAGTTTCGACAAACCTGCCAGAGTGGTATGGCGTTCGTAGGTACGCAGCTGCTGAATATATTTTTTCTGCGGAGGAATCAGGGAACCGGATCCCACCAAACGGTGGGCACGATTCAAGACGGCACGCTGTTCCTGGGTGAGCACCGGCACAACGCGCGCCTTGCCTCCTTTCGTCCAGGAGGCCTTCAGGCGAACATGATCGCCTTGATCGGCATAGCCCGGCATGAATTTGATTGCCTCTTCCCTGCGCAAACCGAAGGCGCGCTGAAGTTCCAGGCTCATGCGCACATGGTCGTCTTTGACGCTAGACAGTGCATTGTCGTCAACAGCAACCGCCTTGGAATCGTTACTGACGAATTGTCGATCGGGGATGCCGTAAAACTCATTAGATCGTGCGATAACGTTACGCCGATCCACTTTAGCGGCCCACCACCGCAGACAATTCATGCGGTTTTTTATGGTACCGGGTGCCATACCCTCACTGAGCCAGCGCCGGACAAGCGCGTCCACATGCTTCGGCTTGAGAGATCGGGTGGTCATGCGCCGATACCCCATCTCCTGCAACTGATTGGCGATCTGGTTAAGCATACGCGACCGGTTGGCCTGGGTACTGTAGCTGCCATCCCGGTTGCGCTGACACATTTGCTTCAATTGGTAGTTCAGGTCTCTCATCGTGTACTTTCCATATCTGGTAAGTGTTTATGACCAACCACAGGCACGTAGCCTGATAGGGTCCGCTTGCGCGGAAGGGTCAAGGGACACTACTCCCCGTTTGACCTGATAAGCCTGGTCGCAGGCAACCTGGCTGCTCTTCTGCTGAAGATGGCGCCAAGTAAACCAATGGGCTCAAAGAGCCCGCTTTTGATGGTGAGTGCTTCACCTCCTTTTAAATCAGCAGAACCATCGGTCTGCGTGTTGAAAGAAACCGTCGAGAGGACGGCACATTGAAAGTCGGCTACTTGCGAGCCGGGTTTGAAGTGGCGATTGCCAGATTGAAGAGAGGACGACCGTCCTGATGTTGAAGTAACATTGAAGATGAGCTGCAGCCGAAACTGTGCGCCTTTCAAGCTCTGATGACGCTACTGCTGTTTTTGCCATTTAAGATGGCGAGGGCAACTTCCCCCATCCACATTACCGCCGTGGCCGCGTTTTGTTCTGCTATTAATCAATGGCCATCAGTATATCCAGACTGAATTCGCCGTGAACGCAACAATCCGAGCGCAAACGGTTGTCGTTCGGGGCTGCGCCGCCCTCGTCACTACCCCGCTTCGCTTGCCAGTGACGAGGGCTTCGTTCGAATCAACTCCCACGCCAGGTCTTTGACCTGTCATGGCAGTCGAATAGGCAGGTCAATTCGGGCCGTGGTTACAGTGGAACCACAGGTAAAAAGCGTCAGCTGGATATGGCGTTGGCACTTCGCGGAGGCAGGTTACGTTGGAAGCACAGCAGGCGAGGAACGAAGAAGTGCCACTTTATCCCAAGTGGCCAGGGCAAGGAGCCGATTCGATCGGCGACATTAATCTTCGTTGGGCAACATGATCGTAATAACGGGTTCTCCGACATCGCCGGGACCCACCATCAATTTCAAAGTCACCTCCTCCGCTTCCACGGAATGCCCGTCTTTGGGCACCCGATATAGCGAGAAGCGCAGTCGATCGCCGGAGTCAGTAGTCGTACGAATCGCATAGAACGCCATAAACAACACGTCCCACAAACGACCGGTCTCATCCTGATGTACCTGACACCGGCTATCCCGTTCCGTCCAAGCGACACAATCACACCACACCGCATGCGTTAGAGCCGCTGGCCACTTGAAACCAGTTTCAAGCGCCATACTGGTGACGTCGATCAATACACCGTCTTCAATCGCCTGTGCTCGGCTGTAAGATGAGATGACCGGGCCGAAGATTTCTTCCAACGATGCTTTCTCTGAGTTTTTCATAAAGTTTCTCCCTTAGGACATAAGCAAAAAGTTCGGGGAGTCCCTCCTTCCCATTGGGAAGCAGTGACTCTCCAATGGGTTGAGTGAATTGTGTTTTAGAGCAGTCCGCGTTCGGCAAACGAAATTGACTCGCCAGCAGTGACCACAAAATGGTCCAGCACACGAATATCGACGAGTGCCAGCGCCTCTTTCAGCCGCCGCGTAATCGCTTCGTCCGCGTTACTCGGCTCGGCAACACCACTCGGGTGATTATGAAAAAACATCACTGCTGCAGCGTTAACGGAAAGTGCCTGTTGCACCACCACACGGGGATACACCGAAGCACCATCAATGGTTCCCTGAAACAACTCGACCGTTTCAATCACTCGATGTCGGTTATCCAGATACAAACAACCAAAGACTTCCGCTTTGCGCTCCGCCAACAACATCCGTAAAAAGTCACGGGTATGGTTGGGGCTCGGCAGCTCGACGCCCGGCTGGTGCAGATCGTGTAATACCGCAAACGCCAGCTCCAGCAGGGATTTTTTTTCAGGATCGTTTAGCGACGCCATGCGAACACGTGCAAAACGGTTTTTAGGAATCACCTGGGTAGGTGAAGATTTGGAAGCCATGAGCGCTCTCCTTGAAAGATGCGAGGAGACCGCCCTGCAAGGGAGTATCTCCCTCGCGTTGGGTTAAAGATTGACCGCATCGTTGGATGCGGTCAGATGTGGTCGTCAGGCTACGGCGTTATGGGCCTCAGAGGTCGGCGCCGGAAAGGGCTGGCCGTCTACTTTGATCCATTGGAACCGCAGTAACCGGGACTTCAGACTGATGCCCGTCGTACCGGCTCGATCACCGTTTTTGAAGATGAAGGTTTCGGCTTGCAGATCACTGAGGTGAAAACCCACGAGTACTTTCAGGTCAGCTTCCACCGCCGGTGTCAGCTGGCGTACCAAATCCTTAGCCTCCTCACCCACCACTACGCACTCGAAATGCGTGTGCTGGACGTTGTCGGCAGGCCCTCGTAGCGCAGCGATGGTGACACTGAGAAATGGAAATCCATTCTCTGGCGTCACTTCACGCACACGATTGAGGTAACCGATGCCGTGAATATCAAGATCGAAATACTTCGGTTTTTCAGCGGTAGTTTGTCTACTGGTCATAACATATTCTCCTTGAACATAATGAAATGCCGGAGAACACGTTTCCCTGACGGGAAGGTGTTTCCCGGCAGGGTGAGTAAAATCAGGGAAAGCCCTGACACTGGATTGACGGCAGAACCGCGGTATCGATTGCACAATCCGACGATACCTTTTTTATCACTGAGACCGCAGTGACCACGTATAAAATCGTTATCGCTCCTTCGAAGCATCATCACAGACAAACTGTAGGTACTTGAGCATACCCCGTGCATTGGCGAATGCTGCATGATCAGCAATAGTTTGATTAGGGAACCAGTCGGCGATATCTGATGACAGTGCCGCACTGCCGCCACCAACAAAAAGGATGCGATCCAACTCAACACCAAGCCCAAGTTTTCGGCGGGTTTCTGCGTAAAGTCGCTCTACCAGCTCACGCTTGGCATTCATCACCATGTCGGATACATCGTGATCTTTGCCATGCAGCCGCAACCGATTAGTGTCAACGGCCCGGCTGATGATTTGCTCACCGAGTTCGTGGAGATCGAACCGTTCCTGGATCAGGTTGGCGACGCGAAGTTTCACATCGAGCATCCCCCTGTTCAGGGAACCTGAGGAACCGTGGACAACACCCTGGTCCTGCACGACCACGTAATCTGTGGTTCGGCCGCCGATATCAACGATAGCAATAGGCGCATTGAGTCGGTCAGCATCGAGCGTTACGCCATCATCCAAGGTCACAATGACGAAGTCGTACCATGCCGCCAGCGCCTCTGGAATAACCTCGTGAAAGGCGATGCTGGCTTTGAGCGCTTGCCTTGTCGATGACTTCTTGGCAACGACAGGCTCGACCGTTAACTTGAGGCCATCCCGTTTGGCTTGAATCGCCTGTCGCCGTTGCTGACCATCGCCACGGTAAAATGCTGCGACTGGTAATCCTGTCACCATATGGAGAGAGCGGCCCGATAAGCCCGCCTCTTGTAACGCGTGCTGGACAATGACACGGTTGAGTGCAGAGCCTGGGTATTCATCAAACTGCGTCGGCTCACCATCGACCGCGCCAACGGAGTACACCGTACCAGCGGTTTCATACTCGAAAATCCGTTGCTCCACATCCCGAATCCAGGTCACACCTGCCGCACCCATGCGCGCCCGCGACGGCACGGATACGAGGCGTCCGTCGGGTAGTGCCACCTTGGTATAGGCGTAGCCGTCATCCAGCCCCACCTGGACTACCTGCATCGGATCGTCAGCAATCGAGTCTTGTCTCTGGTCGGTGGTTTTTTCGTCGGCTAATTCTGTCATGGTGTATTTCCTGGTATCGGTTTCTCGTCATTACTCACCGATCACTCGCCTGAGGTGGGTAAAAGGTTTGTGTGCTTTGTTGACTGGGAACGGGTTGGACAGCTCGGTCCTTTTTGGACAATTTGGAGGACCCGCAACGGCCTCAGTCCGCTGCTGCTTGGCAACCGGAGAACAGTGACCGCTATACATGTAGCTCGTCGTACTCGACTTGCGCATGGAGTTCGAAAAAGCCGGCTGGCGCTGTTCAGACTTGATGACATGGCACTCGCTTTGAAATGCCGTCACCACCAGCTGCCGCAACCAATCGTTTTGCCTGTCCTTGGGCAACCGGCGCAGACGCTGTAAAACCATCGCTTCGAGCGGAATCCGCGTGTCCAGTGAGACACTGATCTGCTGTAGCGTGGTGCTAGCCATCGCAGTTACGCCTCACCTGTGACTACAGGGGCGCTACTATCAATCTGTTGGAATGCCACTGGGCGCAGGGACGGCAACCTGTTACCACACAGGATATCTTCTGGAATCTCCCCCATCCGCTCTCGCGCTTTGACGGCCACCGGGGTGCCTTTCTGAATATCAGCACGACGAATGTCCAGGCAGTGGTACCCCTGAGGCAAGGCAAATACGCGGCGTATCCAGCGACCACAGCCGGCCACCTGGTCGACAAGGTCGCCGGGTATGTCGACACCCAAGTGATGCAACGTCATGTCTGCACACATCAGCTGGTCATACTGACCCAACAATTGCGCAGCCCGAAAGGCATAGGGATTGGCAAACTGCAACGACACACGCTGTGGTCGGCTCGATTGCGCAATGGCGAACTCCAGCGAACCATTTGACGCAACAAGTCCCTCCATCCTTTGCTGTAACGTCAGCAGCTGTGTTCGGGTATCGGCAATGCCCTCTTCCACTTTGAGTAACCACCAGTCTGCGTAGGGGTCGTCAAAACGGATGGCCTGCCATAACGACTTCAATCGATCTGCAAATCCAATAAGTCCGACAATCGCGGGCTTGCCGTCGACGGCTCGTCGACCACGAATAAGGCCCTGAGCCTGGTAAGTCTGAATCGTCAACCAGACTTCACCGCGCAAGGCCCCGGGCGTGGGCTCTCGGTGATGGGTGTCTACGGTTTCGTAAGACTGCTTTGCATCTGAAGTCATGGACATCATTCCCCTGAAACGTCATTTCTAACGTGCTATGAATCCACGATTCGGGAACTGAGACCACGGAATATCTATCCGACCGATGCGGTGTTTACCCGCTGTGATGGCCGGATGGTTCCAGTGGAACCGCAGGGGACTTTTTTCTAATGCTTAGACTTAGTGGTGGCCGTGCTAGTCAATGCCATTTTATTTTTTGTCCATGTTCAACGATGCACGCAACTTGGCCAGTTGCTCACGCGCATAGGCCTGGGAACGTTCTCGTTCCTCGGCGGTTTGGGCTTTCTGCGTTTCATCTTCCGGCGGTTGAACTTGACGCACCCGCTCTTTTCGAGCCTCCGCCACCTTAATGCCCAGGTTAGGCACAAATTCATCTTTTTGCGCAGCCTTGCACAGTGAGTGCAAAAACCTCAGTTCGTCGTAGACGGGCTTCATACCCTTTTGCTCAGAGGACAGGCGGCCTTGCAGTTCGTCCAGCACCAACTGCCGGTCTTCGGGCGCAATCATCGCAAGATACCTATCAGCCAGGAGTTTCTGGTTCTCCGACAAACGTGGTGGATAGATCAGCGTTTGATCCGTTGGCAACGGTATTGATTGGCTGGATTCGGAGAATGCTTTCTTTTCATTGTGGGTATTTTGTGTAGTGGTTGTTGTAGTTGTTTTTTTATAATGACTACTACAACCACTACTGTAGTGTGTCTTCGTCTCCGCCTTTGAATTTTGGTGCTGGTCTGATTGCTCGGCAATTCCAGTGTCTGACGGATTTTTCAGTTGGCTTAGTGCCGCTGCGTTGAAGGTAAAATAGCGACCGCTTTTGTCGTGATTTCTGCTGGTATCCGCCAGCATCTTCACTGCCTGTAATCGACGCTCGATCGCTGATTCCTGGTCCGCCAAATGTTCACCCCGACGAATATCCATATCGAGACTCGCTGTCACAGCCTGAGCCACGCGGCGGACACGCGCGTGATGGTGCTCCTGGGATTGAGTGACGAACGCCATGTAGGCATCATCCAAATAGATGGCATCGACCAGTGGCAACGGCTCATCGTGGAGTATGTAGACGTTACCCGTGAAGCGGCCGCTCGTTTGCCGGATCCGGGCGCACAGGGTCAGCCAGCGCGTCAAACGCAGGATCGCAATAGCGCGCGAGACCGTGGAAGTTGAGGAAACATTGGTTTTACTGGCGATCGTATCGTAGTCCGGAAATGCCGTTCGCCCGCCAGTCTCTCTGGCATGCAGCATGATGACCATCCACACCAGTTTATCGACGGGTTCCAGCACTGGATCCTGAATGACCATTGCCGGAACGGCCTGGTGCCAATTACCCATAAACAACATGGCGTCCGGGTGCGACGGATCAGTCTGTTCACGAATCTTGGCAACGGTCGCCTTGATTAACGCATCGAGGGCAATGGTCTCCGGCCGCAGCGTTTCCTCTTCATCGGCCATGCTCTGCAACCCGCGTAATGGGAGCGGTGCTGGTTCCTTCGCCATAGGCTTCCCAACGCTGCACCAGCACCCAGATCGCGCGCAGGCCAATGTGTGTCTGCTGTTGAAGTTCGAGATAATCCGCCGCGGACAGCGTGCTGCGCTCTTTCTTTTCTTGCAGCTCCTGCCAGGCGTACCAGAGGGCGTGAGTATCAGGCTCGTTCAACTCCGCCGGTCTTCCCACCGAAGGCGCCAATGTCAGTAACCGACGCCAGCGGGTGTATTCGCGCGAGCTCAAACCGAACAGTTGCTGCATCATTTCCAAGGGTGCATCGGAGGCCAGGAGTTTTCGCTGCAAGTCTTCCGATTCCCGCTGATGGCGCAGGTGTTCTAGCATCGGCCAGAAGACATCGCGATTAAGACCAATCTGCAGACAGTGCACCCGTAAAGCGTCAGCTCGATAGATATCTGCCAGATTCATTTCCTTTAAGGCGTCCAGTTCTTTCGGACCAAAATTCATCGCCCGCAACGCCTGTTGGTCCCCTTCCGCCAGACAGCGCATGGCATACAGCAGAACGGCAGTCGTAAGATCAGCCTCTTTATTGGATGACATTGCCACCACCCGCGATCGGCACCCACAATTCGATACCTGTGTCGTACGCCAGCCGTTTTATGGCTCGGTACGTTTCCATCATCCGAAGTAAGACTTGCCAATCCGGTGGGTTTAGCTGTTGCCAGAGCAAGCTGCTCATATGACCTGGATCCGGTGTCCAAACACTGCTAAAAAGCAAACCTGCATCATGAGACGCCAGTGCCTCATACAGCGCTGAAGATTTGTTCAGGTAGTGGAGAACAATATCAATCGGCGCAACGGTCAATTCAGCGCTGGCAGCCAGTTGCCACCACAGCGCGGAGACTAAACCCAGCATGTCCGGATCAAGCGTATCGATCAGCTCCTGCGGAGGAACCTCGACCAATAGCAATCCGAGTCCTTGATCCTGCAGTTGAATGACGGCTTCACCCAATCCATGGTGTTCCGCCAAGGCGGCCGCGCACTCCCACAACTGAGCGCGCAATGAACGTAGATCCCTACTGGTAAAACTCGTTTTTGTATCCTGATTGAATTCAGGCGCAGGTGTTTTGGCTCCGGATTCCCCATTGGGCTTATTGCTATCAACGGGCTGGGTAGACGTCGGCTCGCAGCCAGGCGATGAACCATTGACCGGATCTATGTCAGCAGACTGACTGTCGTCCTGCCGGCAGACCTTGTCCGATGACCCGTCTTGATCTTCTTCCACACCCTCTTCAGTCTGGCTCGCAAAATCGAAAGATCGGCCAGATAGCTGCGCCTCCATCTCCAGATAAACCACCTGACGATTCTGTTCTGATTCGGCGGCAATTTCGTTTTCTATTGCATCGCGCAACGGCTGGATATCCCAGTCGGCGCAGTCATGCCGTCGACACAGCTCAAGAAACACGGCATTGAAATCCATGTCTTCACCCAGTTGCCGGCGATCCCAGATCGCGTGAGCTGCCCGCTCAAGGGCACGAATTTTTTCCACTTGAGGCCGCCCTAATCCGGCTGCCAACGCTTTCGGCATTACGGGCCACAATGTGTCAACGGCATATCCCATTTTGGAAATCATGCTGTGGCTCAGGCCGAACCCCCGCTCTCTGAACAGCTCTTCCAACTGACGCTGGGACAAGGTCTCGACAGACAGCTCTTTTTCAAGCAGGGCTTTCGCGTCAAAAACAGCCAATGCCTTATCGATAAATGGCAATGCACCACGCAGTTCGTTTTCACGCAGGTGGGCAAAAAGCAGATTGGATTCCTGGGACCAGGGCTTGATGACACAGTCGACCCAGCGGAAACGATCGTCTCCAGTCTCTTCAAATAGATCTTTAAGGATCCTCAGCCGCGTATTGCCGCCACTGTGAAGGACGTAGTCCGAAGCCCCGGGCTCCTGCGAAAGCACCAGTGGTTGATCGAGGCCTTCAGCTCGAATCGATGCCTTGATGCGGTCGTATTCTGGGTTCTGCTGCCGCCGGGGATTGCGTGAATAGTGGTGGATATGGGTGACGTCAACACGAGAGATACCATGGGCCGAGGACGATGTGTCAGGTGTCGTCATCGTTGCCACCTGCCTCTTGCGCGTCTATTGAGGGGAGGACGCCGTAGAAGATTTCGGGGTGACGAACCATACTGGCCCGGGGAACAGTCTCCAATCGCCCATCGGACAGATCGGCCACAACGCGGGTGTACCGCTCGATTTGCGTCGCCATAAACGGGCTCGCATAGCGGTGTTCGCCGGCAATTTGGTACAAGTAGGACACTGAACCACTGCACGCCACAGCGACGTCAGCACGTTCCCGCTTGGTTGCCACTTTAAGAAATTCCTTTAGCTCCATGCTTTGAAACATTAGCACCGTGCAAATTATGCGGCAACGACAAGTCACCACTTTGTGCTTAGCATTCTGCTAAATATTCTGCTAAATTGTTTCGCATGACGCTAAAACATAACCAGGTTCGCCTTCACAATCTCGAAGTTCTGATTGCCGAAGCAGGATCAGCTGCCGAGCTGGCACGCACGGCTGGGACTAACAGCTCCTATCTCAGCCAGGTACGTAATCAGCTTCTCACCAAAAAAGGCACGCCACGTTCGATTGGAGATGAGCTGGCCGGAAAACTGGAAAAGGCGATGAACAAACCCCAGGGATGGATGGACACCCCACATACAGAGCGGGCTGAAGCACACGAAGAACACAACGCTCACGATGGCCCCGATTTGCGTAGTCTCCACCCGCTCATTTCGTGGGTTCAGGCGGGAAATTGGTATGAAATTTCTGACAGTTTTGTACCGACCTACGGTGCGGAGCTTTTACCCTGCCCGGTATGTTGCAGCCCGGAATCCTTCGTACTCAGAGTTCGCGGTAGCAGTATGGAACCCAAATTTCACGAGGGTGACTTGATCTTCGTTGACCCAAATGCCTCAGCAGACCACGGAAAGTATGTGGTTGTTCGCCTCGATGAATCTAACGAGGCAACCTTCAAACAACTGATTATTGAAGAAGGCAAGCAGTACCTGAAAGCGCTTAACCCTGACTGGCCAAATCGCATCATTGAAGTTGATGAAGAAGCCACAATCTGCGGCGTTATCGTTTTTAAGGGGGAAGTGGTCTGAGCTGCCCCCGCCTGCTCAGAAAGTAAGCTAGAAGAATCCCAACCAGGGCCTAAATCTCAGGTGATTGTCGTGGGTGCCATACTGTCACGACCGGTCACCCTACTCCTATCCACCGTTATCACCACCAGCTGATCTGGCAAGGTATTTATCACTTTGCTAAACATTCTCTTTTGCCAAAATGATTTGCACGATGCTAACGTTCAGGTATCGCAGCCCCACAACTCTGAGAGGCGCAGTCAGGGGTAAGAGAGAAAATCAATGGATGCTGGAAGCCTAAACCGACCAAATAAGATGCTGATCAATCGAAGAACACTTCTGGCGATGATTCCGCTTTCAGATCGCGCCATCTTCAATATGGAAAAACGTGGAGACTTTCCCCGACGAATCGTACTGACGAGCCGCAATGTAGCTTGGGACTTAGCCGAGGTGGAGGATTGGATTGAAGCGCGAAAACGCACTGACGGCCAAGCGCACCGCCCTGGCTTTACTGCCGCTTCACGTTAGTCCACTCGTCAATCATATCCGCCCAATCTTGTAACATCTCAACCCGCTGCTCTCGGTACTCTGCTTTGTTGTAGATCGCCCGTACACCTTTCTGTTCGTGCGCTAGACACTTTTCAATCCAGTCGGTGTTATACCCGGACTCGTGCAGTAACGTGCTGGCGGTGCGACGCAGGTCGTGCGGGCCGAATTTGCTGAGCTGTTTGCCGTCTTTCTGGGCCGCCTGATACGTCAATGCCAGAACGCGGTTCAAGGTTGCAGCGCTCATCGGGATGTCCGAGTCATAGCGCGAGGGGAGCACAAATTCAGATCCACCTGCAAAGGTCTTTAACGCGATAAAGATGTCCAGAGCCTGACGTGACAGAAACACCAAGTGCGGGTTTCTACGCTTCATACGCTCTTTCGGTATAGTCCAAAGAGCCTCGCTGAAATTGATCTCCGACCAGGTGGCGTTAGACAGCTCAGACTTTCTCACCATGGTCAGCAACAGCAGTTTTATCGCGGCTCTATATTGCGGCGACGTTCCGACTCGATCCATATACCGATACATCAGACCAATTTCGGCAGGACTCAATGCCCGATCGCGCGGCTCGAATCTGGCGATGCTGGTAGGGCGAACCAGTTCCGCTGGGTTTTCTACTTTCTGCCCACGCTCAATCGCCCACCGAAAGACCTGCAACACCACTTCGCGAGCATGAACTGCGGTTGCTGGAGCACCTCTTTCCACGATGGAATCAGTCACTGCCCGGAGATCCTCATGGGTAATCTCAGACAATTTCTGACTGCCAAACCGCTTCTTCAACTCACGGTTGTAGACTGACTTGCGCATGTCGCGCGTCGACTCAGCCATCTGATAGCCGCGCAGCCATTTTTCGGCCCATGCACCAAACGTCTCGGCATTCTTCACGCGCTTCTTGTCGCGAGCCTTTTCCCTGGCCGGTGACTTCCCTGCCGCAATCATCTTCTTTGCTTCGCTGACGCGTTCTCGCGCTTCTGAAAGCGTGACGCCACGCTTGCCATACCGGCCTATCGTCAGCGTCTCCTGTCGACCGCTAATCGAGTAGTTGTATCTGAAGGAGATACCTCCCGCTGGTGTCACCGCCACATAGAGCCCATCGCGGTCGTTCACTTTGTAGAGTTTTTCCTGGGGCTTCAAATTTCGCAGCTTGGTATCCGTCAGCATCACAAGTCCTCCTCTAGCGAAAAAAATACCATGATATTTAATGGCAATTTTTCGGATGATTCTTCTTTATTTACAGGGAGTTAGTGATTTTTAATACCATGACGACACTGAATAACATGGCATGGTATTTTGTCGCAACCCTGATCCTGTGGGCGACGATACCATGATTTATACCATTAAAAAACTTTGCTTGGCGGTGCCTGCCAGTGCCAGCAGGTGCCAGATAGAAACAGATTTATTATAATAAAATCAATGTGTTATGTGCTGTCTGGTGCCTGTTGGTGCCAGCCAGTGCCAGACGTGGAATCATTCCCACTCAATAGTGCCCGGTGGCTTGCCGGTGATGTCATAGACGACTCGTGAGATACCCGCCACCTCGTTGACGATACGACGACAGACATGATCCAGAAAATCATAGGGCAGATGGGCCCATCTAG